>Ga0156176_1040_pt2 | contig 53742 bp, 52 predicted proteins | sample RifCSPlowO2_12_FD_107829 | JGI IMG/M metagenome (GOLD analysis project Ga0156176, IMG submission 107829) | Betaproteobacteria bacterium RIFCSPLOWO2_12_FULL_62_58
ACCAAGATCGATCAGGTAGTCGTTCGAGCCCACTTTCGCGATCCCGAGCATGGCGTCGACGACGTTCGGCGGTGTCGGCACGTACGGCACATCCGCGCCGCGCGCACCGGCTGCCACTCCCGCCAGCGCGGCCGCAAGCAATAGAACCTCAACGCAAAGACGCAAAGAAACGCCAAGAGCGCAAAGACGATCGAAAGTCTGATCGATTCTCAAATCAAGTGCTCCTCTGCGTCCTTTGCGCCCTCTGCGTACCCCTCAAGTACCCGTCAAGCGGGTATTAAAAAGAAGGGGTATTGAAAAGAATCTTTGCGTTGAAATTTGTCGTCGACTCCATGGAGGCTCTGTTCACGGGATGCTATTGCCCGACCTTCACCGCATGCCATTTGCCGGTGCTCTGGGTGTTCCCGACGCCGCGCCTGACTTCGCCTTCCATCACGCCTCCGCTCACCCGGCCTTCGAAATAGAGACTCGCTTCGTTGTCGCGGTCCTCACCGTCGACCACGACGAAACTGATCGCGTCGCCCCCGAGCCGCGGTTCCCACAGCGGCGCCATGATCTGGCCCTCGGCCCGCGCCAGGCCGTCGATTTCCTGGAAGCGCTGCCGCAGTTCCAATTCGATCGCGCGCTCCCCGCCCGGCAGTGCAAGGCGCATGCGCCAGCGTCCCGCAACCTTGGCCGGGACGATCCACAGGAAGACGTTCTTGCGGATCGTGACTTTCCGGTCCGGCTTCCAATCGTCCAGGTCGAAATCGTGCGCCACGACGCGGGTCCCGGGCTTCAAGTCGAGCAACTGTGGGCGCAGCCTGCGGTTAACGGCGGGCAGCAGATACATCGTGATCACCGTGGCCGGGCCGAGATCGGTCTTGAAAAGGTCCTGCTGCATGAACTTGACGCGATCTTCCACCGCGGCCTGCCGCGCGCTCTCCTCGCTCTGGATGATGAGATGAAAGTCGAGGTCGACGCCGAGGGCGCGCGCACCGAATTTCTTCGCGGCGGCGATCGGGATGCGCCCGTCGCCGGAGCCGAGATCGATCACGAAATCGCCGGGCCCGACGTTGGCGAGCCGCAGCATCTCGTCGACCACCACCTGCGGCGTAGGCACGAACGGCACGTCGAACTGCTGCGAGCGCACCGGTGTCGCCACGCTCGATGCAGCGCACGCGATGATTAGATAATAACGAAGTAGCGATGACGTGAAACGGTTCTTAACAAGTCGTCCTCGCCCCCGATTAGAGCATTCGAGGGCAGGCTGCAGCGGGGACCCAATAAAGCGGCCCCCCATCCTACCTTCCCCCGCAAGCAGGGGAAGGCGATACCCGCCTTTCGCGGGAATGACAGCGCGGTACTTGATCAGAGGTTCCATTGTCAATACTTGGCCGCGGGCAGGCGCGTCGCGCGCCAGCGGTTCCCGGTCAGAACCGGGCCGTAGCCCGAGCGCACCACGCCCTCCATCATTTCGCCTTGCACGCGCCCCTCGAAGCGGTGGCTCATGTCGTCTTCGACCAGGACGAAAGCGATGCGGTCGCCCACAAGCCGCGCCTCGAACGCCGGCAGGAAGCCGCCCGCCACCCGCGCGCCGCCGCGGATCTCCTGGTACCGCTGATCGAGATCGAATTCGTAGTCGCGCTCGCCGACCGGCAATCGCGCCCGCAGACGCCACTTGCCGGCGACTTGCGCAGGCACAATGTAAAGATAGTAGGTCTTGGAAATCATCACCCGGCGGTCGGCCTTCCAGTCGGGAAAACCGTAGTCGTGCGCGACGATACGCGTGCCGGGCTTGAGCTCCTTGAGGAGCTTGGGCTTGAGCCTGTCGACCAGCACGGGCAACAGGTACATCGTGACTACCGTTGCGTCCTTGAGGTCGGCTGCGAGTACGTCTCCATGGCGAAACACCACGCGGTCGGCGACACCGGCGCGACGCGCGTTGTCATTGCTTTCGCCAACGAGCGTCTCGTCGATTTCGACGCCGACGCCGCGCGCGCCGTAGTCCTTGACCGCGGCGATCACGATGCGGCCGTCACCGGAGCCGAGATCGATCACGACGTCCTGCGGTCCGACCTCCGCGAGGCGCAGCAATTCATCGACGTTGAGCCGGGTCGAGGGCAGGTACGGCGTGGGGGTATCGAGCACTTCGCTCGCCGCCACGCAGGACGCCGCGCCCAGCGCGAGCAACAGCGCAAGCGGCAACCATAACGACCGTGCGTAAATCGCCCTGAAATCCGCCATCATTGCAACAATGGCATTGGCGGCGCCTTGAGCGCGGCGTGCGCCGGCTCGATGAGTTCAGTGCGGGACGCGTTCCAGGCGAGTTGCAGCGCGCCCTGCTTGCGCACGATGCGCGCGTCGCCATCGATCGCGTGATTGATGATGCGCCCCGAAAACTGGTAGCGCAACGCCTCGCCGCCGCTCGCCCCGGTCGCCACCAGATCGATGCGCTCGCCGGTGAGCTTCGCGTCTTCGATCTTCAGGTTGCGGCCACCCATGGTAAGGGTACCGCTGATTTTCTGGAAATTCTGGTTAAGCGTGAGTTCGAAGATCTCAACCTTGCCGTCGATCGCGAGCTGCCAGCGCCACTTGCCGGAAGCCTTGCCCGGGACCACCCAGTAGAATACCTTGCTCTTGAAGTCGCGCCCCACCGGTTTGTCGGGTGCGTCGAGCACCAGAGCGAGATCGGGCGGCCAGTCGCCCATGTCGTAATCATGGGAGACGATGCGCGTGCCGGGCTTGAGCGTGGCGAGCAACTTGGGCCGCACCATCAGGTTGACCTCGGGCAGCAGGTAGAGGGTCAGCACCGTGGCCGGGCTCACGTCCGTTTCATGGAGGTCGCGCGCATAGAACACGGCACGCTTGCCGACACCAGCCTTGGCCGCGAGCTTGTTGCTGAGCACAACCAAGCGCTTGTCGAGATCGACGCCGAAGCCACGCGCGCCGTATTTCTTGGCTGCGGTGATGATCATGCGCCCGTCGCCGGAACCCAGATCGATCACATAATCCCTGGGCCCGACCTTGGCGATCTCCAGCATTTTGTCGACGACGTGCTGCGGCGTCTGCACATAAGGCGTATCGCCGTAATCCTGCGACCAGGCCGGCGGCGCGGCGCACAGCGCGGTGGCCAGTGCGGCCACGCACCACGCGCGAGCGCTTCCAGTCCCTTTCATAACACGGATCATTCTCTATTGATAATTGTATGACTGCGTGAGGTTGCTGACCCCCACCCTAGCCCTCCCCCTTTTGAAGGGGGAGGGAAGAACTTTCCCTCTCCCCTGCGGGGGAGAGCCTGCGCAGCGGGCGAGGGGGCCGGGTTAGGGTGAGGGGGTGTTATGCAACACTGGTTCTATTATTCATTCATCCAAAATTCAGTCACTGAAAGCGCCGACAAAGGTTCGCGCTGTCGGACGCATCGGCTCCGGTTCGGCCCTGGCCGCTTTGGCGGTGCGCTGCGCAGACCATTCGAGCTGCGCCTGGACGCGGCTGCCGGACAGCCTGGCGGTGCCGACGATGCCTTCGCCTTCAACCTTGCCGGTGAATTCGTGCTTCACCGGGGCGCCGTTCACTTCGGCGATGAAGCTGAACCTGATTTCGTCGCCGCGCAGCCTGGGATTCTGCAGGCTGACGCTGCGGCCGCCGATTTTCACGTTACCGGAAATCATCTGGAATTTTTGCGTCAGGGACACTTCATAGGCGTGGCTCTTGCCGGATACCGGCAGTTGCCACTGCCAGGTGCCGCCGACCCTGGCCGGGACCACCCAGAAATAGATATCGCTCCTGCCGCCCGAGCCGCCGTACTTGTCCTTCGCATCCATCTGCACGTGGACGTCCGGCTTCCAGTCGTCCATCGAGAAGTCGTGCGACACGAGGCGCGTGCCGGGTTTCAATTCGAGCAGCCTGGGCCGCAGCTCGAGATTGACCCGCGGCAGCAGGTACATGGTGATGACGGTGGCCTCGCTGACATCGGTCTCGAACAAATCGCGCTGATAAAACGCCACCTTGTCAGTCACCCCCGCCTTCCGGGCGTTTTCGTTCGCCTCGGAAATACGCACGGAGTTGAGATCGACACCGAAGCCGCGTGCCCCATGTTTTTTCGCCGCGGTAATCACGATGCGCCCGTCGCCCGAACCGAGATCGATCACATAGTCGCTCGCGGTAACTTTGGCGATCTGCAGCATGCGCTCGACGACTTCCTGCGGCGTCGGCACGTACGGCACGCTCGGCTCCGCCGCCCAGGCGCCCGTCGCCAGCATGCCCGGCAGCAAAGCCGCGGCGGCGCAGCTTAGAGTGCCTAACATAATGAACCACGTGTGCGTTGCTAGCCAGAACGGATTGATCACGCGAAGGGTGGCGCAGCTCATATCGCGAATATGAGCAAGCCGCCCGACAAAGTGTCCCGCGTAGGGCGGAGCAGGTTCCAACGGCTTCATCGTTGGATGCGACCCCGAAGCGGGACAATAGCGCGCCATATCCGCGGGCCTCATGCGCGCCTACGCGGTCGCATCCCCACAAGCGGGGCCCCTGCTCCACGCTGCGGCGCGCCGGCCGTTGTGACTGCAACCCTTCGGGCTGGCGCGAATTTTGGCCCATGGCATTGTCGCTCACCTTGTGAATATTCGCGATATTCACTGCGGCGAGCTTCGCGCCCTGAGCCAAAATCGTGCCAGCGCATCACGCGGTTCATTATGTTAGGCACTCTTAGCCCCCGCGCCAGCGTTCCGAACAACTGCGGTAAGTACTGCACGTCTAATCTCCTTCGCTCTTATAGAACGGGACCGTGAGGCGGATGCGCCGGTCTATCTCGTCACCGCTTAGAGTGGCGTAAACGTGTGGCATCGCTGACCCCCACCCTAGCCCTCCCCCTGGAATGGGGAGGGAAACTTTTTTCCCTCTCCCCCAGGGGGAGAGGGTTAGGGTGAGGGGGCGCGACTCACATCGGTTTGTCGGATCCCTGCGCCCACGGCGCTCATATGATAGATTTCGTGCTGCAAACCGCGCCAATTATACCCGATCATTTCCCTTGGCACTGCTCTACGCCATCATTTTCGTCTCCGGCAGCGCGATTCTGGCGCTCGAGCTGCTCGCTTCGCGCATCATGACCCCCTACTTCGGCGTCAGTCTCTACATCTGGACCGGCATTCTCTCGATCACGCTGGTGTCGCTCGCGCTTGGCTACTGGATCGGCGGCAGGTGCGCCGCCGGCAAGTCTGTCGCTGTCGAGCGGCTCACCCAGCTCTACACGCTGATGCCGGCGGTGGCCGCGCTCGCCATCGTCGCGGCATGCCTTGCCTATCCCTTCTTGTTTTCTCCGCTCGCGGGCTGGAGCCTTGTGCTCGGCGCTTTCGCCGCCTGCCTGATGCTGCTGTTCCTGCCCCTGCTCGCGACTTCCGCCATGAACCCGCTGCTGGTCGCGATTGCGCTGCGGACCAGCAACCGGCAGGTCGGGGACGCCGGCGCCGGAAAGGTATTCTTCGTGAGCACGATCGGATCGGTCTGCGGCGTGCTGATCACGGCGTTCGGCATGATTCCCTATCTCAGCAACTTCGCCGCCACGCTCACCGTCGCGCTCGCGCTCGCTCTGCTTTCGCTCGCTGCAGCGATGGCACCGTCTATCCGGCTCGGCGCCCGCAGTGCCGTGGGCGCCACCGCGGTGACGGCTGCGCTGGCCTCGATTCTGTTGCTTTGGCAGGCCGACACTTATACCGGCCGCATGGCGTCGGTCAGCTACGGCGGTAATACGTGGCGGGTCGAGGCGAGCTACGGCTCGCTGTTCGGCACGGTGAAAATCCTCAGAAGCAGCGCCGATGCCGACAACGGGCGCTTTTCCCGCATCTACTTCCAGGACGGGCTGGTGCAGAACACGGTCGACTCGAACGGCAAATCGATGTCTTTCTATACGTATGCGCTGGAAGCGCTTGCCTACGCCTACCGCCCCGACCTGCGCTCGGCGCTGGTGCTGGGGCTCGGCGCCGGCGTCGTGCCGATGCAGCTTGCGCGGCGCGGCGCCACGGTCGACGTGGTGGAGATCGATCCGGCTTCGCCGCGTGTGGCGCGCGAGTTCTTCGGCTTCGATCCGGCGCAAGCGCGCGTCCACCACGCGGATGCGCGCACGTTTCTGCGCGGCTGCCCGCAGCGGTTTGATGTCGTCGTCGTGGACCTCTTCCACGGCGACGGCACGCCGGATTATCTCGTCACCCGCGAATTTTTCCGTGACTTGAGGAACTGCCTGTCGGGCCGCGGCGTGGCGGTGTTCAACACCTTCGCGGATCTGGAGCGTCGGACGATCTACGCGCATTTCCTCGCGACGATGCGCGCGGAGCTGCCGCACATCGCGCTCTACCGTCCGGAGTGGCCGGGGGCCACGCACGTCAACAGCTTCGTGGTTGCCGCTGCCGATCCGCTGCCGGCCCCAGCCAAGGTCACGCTCGACTACGTTCCCGCGCGCCACAGCGAGGCATTGTGGAGCATGCTCGCCGCTCCGCGTCCGCTGGATGCAAATCTGCTGGCTGGAGGCCGGATCGTAACCGACGCGCGCAGCGCCGCCGCCCACGACATGGCACTGGGGCAGCTCGTCTACCGCCGCTCGGTGGTGGAAGCGCTGCCGCCCGCGCTGCTGCTCAATTGAAGGTGACGGAGAACAAGTCACGACAAAAAGTGATGGGAAGAAGTGACGGGAAGAAGTGACGGGAAGAAGTGATGGGAAGAAGTGACACGACGAAGTGACCAGAGGGATAACGATCTGTTCGTCACTCCTTTTTCGTCACTCTCTTTCGTCACTCTCTTTCGTCACCCTGTTTCGTCACCCTTTTTCGTCACTCTTCTTCGAGCCAGTCGCTAGGCGCCGGTGCGCGTCGCGGTCCAGCGCGCCGCGCCCTTGCCGGTCGCGAGTTCGACCGTGCCCTGCATCGTGTCGCCGCTCACGCGCCCGCTGAAGACGTGCCGACCGGCGCCGGCAGTGAGCGCGAAGCGGATCGCCTCGCCACGCAGCCCCGGCAGATCGAGCTTCGTGCTCCTGCCCCCCGCAAGCGCGCTGCCCTCGAACACCTGAAACTTCTGCTTGATGTCGAGATCGTAGTTTCCGCCCGCCGCCCCGTCGATCCGGAGCCGCCATTTTCCGGCGACTCTCGCTGGGACAATCCACAGATAAATCGTCGCGCGGGGCACGCCATTGATCTTCTCCTTTTCCGGCACGTCGAACGTGATATCGTCGTCCGCCGGCCAATCTCCGAAGTGATAGTCATGCGACACCACCCGCGTGCCCGGCTTGAGTTCGTTGTAGACCTTGGCCTGAAGATTGCTCATCATGCTCGGCAGCAGGTACAGCGTGAGCACGGTGGCGCGACTCAGGTCGGCCTTGAACACGTCCTGCACCTGGAATGCCACGCGATCGGCCAGGCCGAGACGTTTCGCTTCGTTGTTGCTCAGCTTGACGAGTTCGGGGTCGATGTCAACGCCGAAGCCGCGTGCTTTGAACTCCTTTGCAGCGGTGAGCACGATCACGCCGTCGCCGGAACCCAGGTCAATGACGAAATCGCTCGGCCCGACACCCGCCATGCGCAGCATCTGGTCGACCACCACTTGCGGCGTCGGCACATAAGGTCCGCCGGTGCGCTCGAGTTCTGCTGCCCGTAGCGGCGGCACGGCAGGCAATGCCAGCGCCGCTCCCGCCAGCAGAACCAGCACGCTCCGATATACTTTGTTCATATCAACTTCTCCTTCAGTCCGATCGATCAGGACAACGAAACACTCACGAACCGGTCACGGCCTGGTGAATTTCAGCACGAATTCGTCATTCGGCACCTTGGGCTTGAATACCGGGGCGTCGCGCGGATCATCGGGATTGCGCAGGAATCCGCCCTCGGCGACGAATTTGAATCCCGCAGCCTCCACCTCCTTGCGCACCACGCTCTCCTCGATGCGATGCAGCGTCTTGGTTTCGTTGGCACCGGTGCCCGGCCGCCCGGAATGATCGGCCACGACGTAGACCCCGCCGGACTTCAGCGCATTGAACACGGCGCGGTTCATCTTCGCGCGGTCGACGCCGATCCAGACGGTGTCATGATAGTTGAAGTTGAACGTAACGAGATCGAGGTTGCGAACCTCCGGCGGCACGGGATCCTCGAACTCGCGCACCAGATGTATCACTCTGCCCATCACCGGTTTCTTCAAGCGCTCGTCGAAACGGCCCTTGACGAAATTATCGAGAAAGTAGCGGCTGTTCTGGGCATAAACCACCCCCGTCGGACCCACCACGCGCGCCAGCAGCTCCGTGTTATAGCCCGCCCCGGCGCTGACATCGAGCACGCGCATCCCGGGCCGCACGTCATAGAACTCCAGCAATTTTTCCGGCGCGCGGCGCTGATCCGTGACGCGGTCCGCGTCGCTGCGATCACGGTCATGGACGATCCACAAGTAAGGCGGGGGGTCTTCGTTCAACATGCCGGCACACCCGCCCAGCAGCGCCACCACGCACAACCACACTAACCGCGTCACGCCGTCCGTTCTTCGCTGCGCATGCGTCATCGCTCGCTCCTTTGGTGTGAATCCTCCCGGCCTAGCAGCCTGTCGGACTTAAGTGTGCGACAGACTGCTTAAGGAGTTTGCCGGGGTCAAGTCCGGCAAACTCCTAGCGATATCTTAAACCAGCCGCACGGCGCCGATATAGTAAAATCGCTCCGGGCAAGCAAAACTGGCGACCTGCCATGACCAAAGTCTTGAGAACCTGCGGCGCTATTCTGCTGCTCGCCATGGCCAGCCAGGCCGCAGCCGATCTCTACGGCTATGTCGATGAGAAAGGCGTCGCCCATCTGAGCAGGGTGCCGCTGCACGAGGGCTATTACCTGTTCAAAAAGGAGCCGCCTGAGCCGTTGCCGGAAGAACCGCGTGCGGTAATTCCCGTCTTTCCGGTTCCCGCGGCGGCGCGCGACACGCGCATCAACCCAGCCCACCGCAAGCACTACGGGCCGCTGGTGACAGCGGTCGCCAGGGAACACAAACTTGACGTGGCGCTGTTGCACGCCGTCATCACCGTCGAGTCAGGCTATAACCCCAAAGCACAGTCATCCAAGGGCGCGATGGGATTGATGCAATTGATGCCGGAAACGGCTCGGCGTTACGCGGTCAAGAACATCTGGGACCCGCGCGACAATCTGAACGGCGGCGCGCAATACCTGCGCGACCTGCTCGTCATGTTTAACAACAACCTCTCGCTTGCGCTCGCCGCGTACAACGCGGGCGAAGCAGCGGTGGTCCAGGCTGGCAACGAGATTCCGCCGTTTGCCGAAACGCGCAGCTATGTACCCAGGGTGCTCGCGCATTACGACAGCTACCGCGTGCTCGGAACATGGCCAAAAGCCATCTCTAAATTTTGATTTTCACCGGCGTTCATCTGCAGTTAAACATTGTTTCGGGTTTTAAGGATGATATCTGGCCTTCCGCTGGTGCGCGCCGCACGCGAGGACGATCTCCCGGCGCTCACCGAAATCTACGCTCACCATGTCCTGCACGGTCTGGCTTCGTTTGAACTCGATCCGCCCGACACGGCCGAAATGGCGCGCCGCTACGCTCACGTGATTTCACTCGGCCTGCCCTATCTCGTCGCGGAACTCGGTGGCCGTATCTGCGGCTACGCCTACGCCGCACCGTACCGCGCGCGCCCTGCTTACCGTTTTACCGTCGAAAATTCGGTCTACATCCATCCCGACTGCGTCGGCAACGGCATCGGCAGCGCGCTGCTGCCGGCCCTGATTGCCGCCTGCGAGCAAGCGGGATGCCGCCAGATGATCGCGGTGATCGGCGACAGCGAAAACCGGCCATCGATCAGGCTGCACGAAAAATTCGGCTTCGAGCGCGTCGGGCTGCTGCCTGCGGTAGGCTGGAAATTCGACCGCTGGGTCGATTCGGTGCTGATGCAACGTGCGCTTGGCGGCGGTGCCGGCGATCAACCTGAAGAACATCATTAACCTGGATTATTCACATCCACTGCATCGAGCAAGACTGTGTGGGAGCGGGCTTGCCCGCGATTTCTCCGGCGCCCGACGGATCACGAGCAAGCTCGCCCCCACAAATATGAATAAACCGGCAGTGGGATACAAGTTCGGGCGGTGGGCGGTATCCATGCGAATCGGGTGTTTCCCACGGCATTTAGTGTGCCAAATAATCTTAACGAGTTGATCGGATTGAAGGATGACAAGGGTCGGCGCAGAATAGGAGTGTTCAACACCGCTTTTCGGCGGTCGACTTCAAGTTAGATTGGCCAATAATGCAGGCAGCTGATCACATCCTGTTGACCGGAGCAGGATTCACTCACAACTTTGGCGCACCGCTTGCGCGTGACGTCTGGAACCTCATATTCAATCATCCCGAGGTTCAAGGTGCGCCGAATGTACGCGGACTGTTTCTTGAGAATCAGGACTTCGAAGAAGCGTACAACATTACGATCTCAGACAGCCGTTTCACTCCAGCCGACCGACAAGCAATTCAATCCGCGGTCCGGGAGGCATTCGAGTATATTGACCGGACTGTGCGCGACTGGCTGTTTACCGTTAACAGCCCGCATCCTGTCAATGTCTATGGTGTCCAGAAGTTCATCAGTCGATTCGCGGGCTCTAAGAGTCGGCCCGGCCTCTATTTCACGCTGAACCAGGATTTGTTCCTTGAGCGGCATTACTACAACGGCGAACGGCCAGCTATGGTGGGGATTCAGCATCATCCTGATTGGTTCTCCAGCAGGTTTTTGAACCAGAAGCTAGGGCACGAACATTGGCGGAACCTGACCTCAACCGCGCTTGACGTCAGCGGACTATGTGCTGGTCACAGCTTCTTGTATGTCAAGCTTCACGGCTCATCAAACTGGTTCAGTTCTGATGGCCAGCAACGAATGGTTATTGGACGGGGCAAACTCGGCCAGATTGCGGCCGAGCCTCTGCTCGCGGCCTATTGGGAACTGTTCACGCAAGTTCTGACCTCTGGCAATAGACGTATCTTTGTAATCGGCTACGGGTTCTGCGATGAGCACGTCAATCAGGTTCTGGCCAAAGCGATTGACGGTAATCACATCGAACTATTCGTCCTCTCCCAAAAACCAGCTTCAGACTTGAAAGCAACGATGCAATCAAAGCCGTTCGGTGACCGCATTTGGAAAGGTCTACGTGGGTACTTTTCAGGAACCCTCCTCGACGTCTTCCCGGCAGACCAGTCAGAAAGTGCAATGTGGAGAGATATCAATCGCAAGTTCTTCTCTGCGCCGTGAACTGGCAATCTAACTTGCTGCTCCACCGGACCCTCGCGAGCTGCGCTCGCTCGGACCGGCGAGCGCCACGTTAGACCGCCATGTGCCGGAGTACAAAGGAGTGAGCCAGATGATCGAGGAAGGCAAACCCGCAGAACGTGTGGAGACTGGCGAGGAGACAGCAGCCCTGTACTCCGCGCTGCAGCAACTCGCGATACACAGTCAGGAGAACAAAAGCTTCACGCTCTACAATTTCCTGCTGTTCAATTCGTTTCTGCTCGTAGCATGGGCGACACTCTTCACTCAAGACCGAACCTGGATCGACGCCACAGCCTGTACCCTTCTCTGTCTCGTCGGTGTTCTCGCGGGCTTCGCGTGGGAGCCGCTCGGGAGAGACTATGCCGATGCTTCCGATCTCTTCCAGGCGCATCTGGTACGGTCCGAGGACTTCTTGCCGGCCCGCTGGCCACGGTCGTCGAAACTTCGGAAGGAACAGCTGGACAAGAAGGCGGAAAGCTCGTGGTCGCCATTCTCGGGCACACGAGTACGCTCAAGAGACCTTCTCGTCTATACACCACGCGTGCTGGAGGGGCTCTATGCGGCTCTCACCCTCCTATCTTGGGTCAAGCCGTATTGGGTGTAGATGTGCCGCTCTTGTGTGGGTCGCCGAATCGGAGGGAGGCGGTCTAACGATGGCATGCAGGCGACGGCTTACAGCGGCCGCTACGCTCCCGCTTCCAGCCGCGCCTGATGCCCGGCGTTGAACTCATGACCGAGGCCCTCGCATAGCCGGTCAGCGAGGAATGCACGCCATAGGTTTCCGCAACCTTGGGGGCGACCGCCGGCAGCATGGTTGTCGCCATCGTGCCGAGCGTCTGCACGGCGAGCAATATGCTTATCAGGAAGGCGAGGCTGAGCGCCTTCCGATGCGACCCATCGCCATCCATGGTGATGACTACTGCTGCACGGATGTTCGGATGCGCCTCGCGGTCCACGACGCGGCGCCACCCTGCGACACGATCTTGCCGCTGATGGTGTCGCCATTCACGGTGCCCTGAAACTCGCGCAGGGCATTGCCGCCGGCGGCAGGGTCCCGCAGCCGGAATCTGATCCTGTTGCCCTCCAGCTGCCCGTCCTGCAGCGCAATGCGCTCGCCGCCGTGGACCGCAGCGCCCTCAAGCTGCTGGAACTTCTGCGTGAAGGAAAGCATGAGGCTCTCATTGCCGGATCCTGAAACCGTGGCATGCCAGCGGCCATCCACCTTGGCCGGCACGACCCACAGGTAAACCGTGGATTGCCACGGGCCGGGCAGCGCGTACTTTTCCGTCACGTCGAGCGTGACTGTGCGATCGGGCAGCCACTCGATGAAGGAGAAGTCGTGGGACACCACGCGCGCGCCGGGTTTGAGCTGCGAGTAGATTCTGTCGCGCAGACTGTGCATCAGCTCCGGCAGCAGATAGAGCGTGATCACCGTGGCGTCGCTGATGCGCGTCTGGAGCACGTCCTGCTGCTGGAATCTGACGAGCTTGTCCACGCCCTGCCGCCTGGCTTCGGCATTGCTCAAGTCGACCAGCTCCCCGTCTATATCGACGCCCATGCCGCGCGCACGGTAGCGGCTGGCCGCGGTGAGCACGATGCGGCCGTCACCGGAACCGAGATCGATGACGAAATCGTCCGGCCCGACGCGCGCCATATTCAGCATTTCATCGACGACCGCCTGCGGCGTCGGCACGTACGGACCGCCGCTCCGCGGCACGTCGTCCGCGGCCGCCAGAGACCCGGCGCATGACGCAACCGCAAGAATCGCGAAGGCGATCCAGTACCCGACGCATTGCCTCACGAACGTCGCTCCGTGTTGCTTATCGATTGTCACCGTGCGCCTCGCAAGTCGTACGTGCTCAGGTCGGGAGGGCGGGAGATCGGGAGGTCGGGAGATCGAGAAACCGGGAGATCGTCAGGTCGGGAGGTCGAGAGGTCGGGAGATCGAGAAACCGGGAGATCGGGAGATCGGGAGATCGGGAGGTCGGGAGGTCGAGAAACCGGGAGATCGGGAGATCGGGAGATCGTAAGAAGGTCTTGCTTCGCACTCACGTACTCCCGCCCTCACGCCCTCACGGATTTTGTCGCTCTCCCGCCCTCACGGATTTTGTCGCTCTCCCGCCCTCACGGATTTTGTTGCTCTTTCGCTCTCCCGCCCTCACGCCCTCACGGATCTTGTTGCTCTCCCGCCCTCACGCCCTCACCTAGCTCTGCTGTTCCTCGAGCCCAACTTTCTCGCGCCAGTCCTTGCCCTTGAAGATGAGCGGTTTCAGGCTGAAGAGGAACAGCAGCAGCCCGAGGGCGAGCATCGTGGTCGTGATCGGCCGCTCAAGGAAGATCCCGTAGTCGCCCGCGCTCATCGCCAGCGACTGGCGCAGCGACAACTCCAGCATCGGCGCCAGCACCAAGCCCAGGGCGATCGGTGCGAGGTCATAGTGGAACTTACGCAGCACATATCCGATCCCGCCCATGATCAGCATCATCCACACGTCGATCATGCTGTTCGAGACCGAGTAGGTGCCGAGAATGCAGAAGACGAGGATGCACGGGTAGAGATAGGGGTATGGAATGCGCAGCAGATTCACGAACAATCCGACCATCGGCAGGTTGAGGATGAGCAGCACCACGTTGCCCACGTACATGCTGGCGACGAAGCCCCAGAAGAGTTCGGGCTGCTGGCTGATCAGGAGCGGTCCCGGAGAAATGCCGTGCACCATGATGGCCGCGATCATCACTGCCGTGACCGGGCTCGTGGGAATGCCGAGCGCCATCATCGGCACGAAGGCGCCGGAGGCCGCCGCATTGTTCGCCGATTCGGGACCGGCGACGCCCTCGATTGCACCTTTGCCGAAGCGTTCGGGATCCTTCGCCAGCCGCCGCTCGATCCCGTATGAAACGAATGAGGCGATGATGTGCGCCGAGCCGGGAATGATGCCGATCATGAAACCGAGCAGGCTGCCGCGCGCGATCGGCCCGACCGAAAGGCGGAATTCCTCGCGCGAGGGAATGAGGTCGCGCAGTTTCGGCTTCTGGACCTTGGGCGCGGCCGCCTGCCCCGCCGTGAGCAGGATTTCCGAGATGCCGAACAGGCCTACGGCGACCGGCACGATGCCCACCCCATCGCCGAGTTCGACAATGCCGAAGCTGAAGCGGGTGTAGCCGCTCATCACATCGATGCCGATCATGCCGAGCAGCAGACCGAGCCCGGCCGAGGCGAGCGTCTTGAGCATCGATCCGCCGCTCATATAGGCGAGGATGAACAATCCCATCATCAGCAACGCGGTGTATTCCGGCGGCCCGAAACGCAATGCGAACTCGGCGAGCGTCGGCGCCAGCAGCATCAGCCCGATCACGCCCGCCGTGCCGGCGATGAACGAGCCGATCGCGGCAATCGCAAGCGCAGGACCGGCTCGACCGTTCTTGGTCATCTCGTAGCCGTCGATGCAGGTCATCACCGAGGCCGCCTCTCCGGGAATCCGCACGAGAATCGAGGTGGTCGAACCGCCATACATCGCGCCGTAATAGACACCCGAGAGCAGGACGATTGCAATGATCGGATTGAGACCGAACGTCGCCGGCAGCAGCAGGCTGATGCCGGCCAGCGGCCCCAGGCCCGGCATCATGCCGACCAGGGTGCCGATGATGCAGCCGATAAACGCATAGACCAAGATCGTCGGGCTGAGCGCGACGGAAAAGCCGAGCATCAGGTTTTGAAAGGTCTCGGCCATGAGTCTGATGATTCGGGTATAGGGGCTATCGAGCTTTGAATAATTGGCTAACAGTCGTAATAGGTCGATGTCATTCCCGTGGAAACGGGAATCCATACCATGCATCGCGCTTCGTGGTAGCTCAGTATGGGTCCCCGCCTTCGCGAGGACGACATTCATTTGTTAGTCGATTATGCAAGGATCAATAGGGAATAGGGGCTTGCAACTTCAAAATCCGGACCCGAACCCCGAAGCCCGTCTTGTCTGTCTGTCGAGTCCCGAGTCCCAAGTCCCGCCGTTTTTTCATTTCTCATCGTTCCGCGTTCATCGTTCATCGTTGCCCTTAGAACCCCCAGGGGCTGCGCGGCAGCGGCACGTGCAGCAGATCACCCACGATGTAATAGGAAATGAATCCGAATCCGATGGAAACCAGCGCCACCGGCAGCAAACGCCTACGCTCGAGTACGCCCAGGAAAAAAATGAGGAGCGCAATCACGGTCAGCCGGTAGCCGATGCGCTCCAGGGCGAAGGCGCCGACGCCGCAGGCGAGCAGGATCATGATGGCGCGTGTCGTCTCAGGCCAGCGTATCTCGGCCAGAAGCTGCGACTTGGCTCCCATCAACGCGATCAACAGCCCCATCACACCAAGAAAGATCGCGAGCAGCAAGGGCATGTAGCCCGGCCCGGGTTCCTGGAGCGAGCCGATCGGATAAACGCGATTCTCCCAAGCGATATACAGCGAGAGCACGAGCAGCATCAATCCGGAGAACTGATCGCTGCGCAACCCGTGCATTACCCGTTTCCAGCCGCTTTCCTTGGTCGTCACACGTGCCTCCGGCAGTCACTCATTTCTTGGTCTCGACCTTGCCAACGATCTTCACCAGCCCGGCCAGGCGGTTGGCATCGGCTTTCCAGTACTGCTGGAACTCGGGTGCGTCCTTGTACTGCACGAGCGATCCCAACTTGGCCATGGTGCTCTTGAAGTCGGGATCTTCCACCGCCTTGCGCGCCGCGTCGCGCAGCACCTTCATCGCGGAATCCGGTGTGCCCCGGGGCGCGAACATGCCGGCCCAGATGTAATACTCCACATCCTTGTAGCCGAGCTCCCTGAACGTCGGCACATCCGGGTAGGAGGGATGCCGCTCGGCGCCCCAGCTCACGATGGTGCGCATCTTGCCGGACTTCACGTGGGCGCTGATCGCTGCGGGCCCCCCCGCGGTGAGTGCGACGTGGCCGCCAAGCAGCGCAAGGACGGCGGGGCCGCCGCCGGGCGTCGGCAGATGCCGCATCTTGAGTTTGGCCGCGTGCAGGAACATCTCCATCGGCATGTGCAGCGCGCCGTAGATGCCGGAAGACGAGAAGGACAGCTCGCCCGGCTTGGACTTGGCGAGCGACACCAGTTCCTTCAGTGTTTTCACGGGCAACGAGGGGTGCACCACCAGAAGGGTCGGATCGGCCGAGATCAAAGCGATCGGCGCGAACTGGTCGAGCGCATAAGCCGGCTTGCGATTGAACAGCTCGTCGGCCGCGGGTATCACGGAAATGCTCGAAAGCGCCATCAGGATCGTGTAACCGTCGGGCTTGGCGTTCGCCACGGCGGCGTTGCCGACCGCGCCGGCGGCGCCCGTTCGATTCACGACCGCCACCGGTTGCTTGAGCACTTTTTCCATCGCGGCGGCCGTCGGCCTGCCCGTGATGTCAGCCACTCCGCCGGGCGGAAACGCAACGACCATGGTGACCGAACGACTGGGGAACACCTCCTGCGCGATTGCGGGGGCAGCGGCCAATGCCAACAATGCCGCCGCTGAAAATATTCTCGTTGTCATTGCTCTCTCCTCTGGAAAATGGAGTTACTTGTCGGTAACCTTGCCGATGCGCCGGACCACTTGAGCGAGTTTTTCGGCGTCCTTGTCCCACCACGCCTTGAATTCACCGGAGTCCTGGTAGGCGATGGGGGTCTGGATTTTATCCATGCCCTTGATGAATTCCGGATCGCTTACCGCTTTACGCACCGCCTCACGCAGCGTACTGAAAACCTGCGGCGGAATATGCTTCGGCGCAAACAGACCGGCCCACAGATAGTATTCAATGTCGTAACCCAGCTCCTGAAACATCGGAACGTCAGGAAAGTCCGCGAGCCGCTTGCCGCCCCATTGCGCGAATGCGCGCACTTTGCCCGACTTCAGGTGCGGCGCGGCGAGCGCGGGCGGCGACGCCCAGGAGACCGCGTGACCGCCGAGCACCGCGGTCATGGCCGGCGCGCCGCCGGTGGTGGGCAGATGCCGCATCTTCAGTCCCGCCGCCTGCAGGAACATCTCATACGGCACGTGCGAGGCGCCGTAGGGACCGGATGAGGAGAAGATCATCTCGCCCGGCCGCGCCTTGGAAATGGCGACAAACTCCTTCAGATTCCTGGCGGGAATCGAGGGATGCACGACCAGCATCGGCGGGTCGGCGTTGAGACGCGCGATGCCGACGAACTGGTCGCGCGTGTAGATCGGCGGGCGTCCGAACAGCTTATCGACCTCCGGCTGTGTCGAAATGCTGACGAGGTGCACGATCAGCGTGTAGCCATCCGGAGCCGAGTTGGCGACATACTGCGCGCCGGTCGCGCCCGCGGCGCCCGGCCGGTTCACGACGACTATCGGCTGCTTGACCATGCGCTCCAGAACCGGCGCCAGCTGGCGCGCGGTCAGGTCGGAAATGCCGCCCGGCGGGAACGGCGATACGACATTGATCGCCCGGCTCGGATACTTGTCCTGGGCCCACCCTGCGTACGGCATGAACAACATGAACCCAAACAGTACTGGCAGCCAACGTGTATTCATACCTCCTCCTCCTGTTGGATCGCTTAGGTTTGCGATTTTAGCTGCGATTTACGCTTCCGTGTCGTCCGGGCGTCACGCCGCCACCACGCGATTGCGCAGTTGCCCGATACATTCGATCTCGCAAATTACCACATCGCCCGCTTGCAGGTAGCCTTGGGGGGCGACCACGTCCTTGCGCATGGGTTTCTTGCCGCCCAATTCCGGATCGGTGCCCCACGCGGTTCCGCCCGGCGTGCCGGTCGAAATCACGACGCCCGGCTTGAGCGTGACAAACGTCGAAAAGAACGCGATCAACTGCGCGCAAGTCCAGATCATCTTCGCAGTCGAGTTGTTCTGTCGCAACTCGTCGTTGACCCGGGTTTTCAGCTCCAGATTCTGCGCGTCGGGAATCGCGTCCGCCGTGACGATGGCCGGGCCGATCGGCGCGCAGGTATCGAAGTTCTTGCCCGGTCCGAGATTGTAGACCGAAGAACCGTCGGCGCGCAGCGTGACCTGCCGGTCGCGTGCCGTCACATCGTTCACGATGGTGTAGCCGAAAACATGCTCCAGCGCGCGTTCGACCGGAATATGCCGGCCCGGCTTGCCGATCACGATCGCAAGCTCGGTCTCGTAGTCGAGCTTTTTCGTCACCCGCTCGTCGCGAACGATGTCGTCGTCCGGTCCGATGACACCGAGCGCGGTTTTGATGAAGAATTCAGGATCCTTGCGCGTCACTTCCGGTTTCTCGTCGCGATGATCCCAGTAGTTCTCGCCGCTGCACAGCAGCAGCGTGGGAATGAGCGGCGCCGCCAGTTTGACCTTGCCGGCCGGCGTGCGCCCCACCCCGGTTTTCCGGGAATTCGCGAGCGCGGCGCGTACTACGTCCAACCCCGATTCCCCGGCGGCGATCAGCCGGGCCATGTCGGACAGCGCCGACAATAGCTCCGTTTTGGTGCCGACCGGGCACGCGTCGAGCAGATCGATCACATGACCGCCGTCGAGCGCACCCAGGCGTACCGCGCCGTTTCTGTTGTAGCGAACCAACTTCATAACAGCCTCAAGATTTTCAGCCAACGGGGTTCTCCAGCGTGCCAATCGGCTCGATCGTGATCGCGACCACATCCCCTTTTTTGAGGAATTTCGGCGGGTTGAAGCCGATACCGACCCCGACACAGGTGCCGGTCGCAATGAGATCGCCCGGCTCCAGCGTCATCACGCGCGACAGCGTCTCGATCAGGGTCGGGATGTCGAAGATCAATTCGCTCACCATCGCGTCCTGCCGCACCTCGCCGTTGACGCGCGTGATCAGGTGCAGCTTGCCTACGTCCTTGATCTCGTCTGCCGTGACGACACACGGACCCATCGGACAGTAGCCATCCAGGCTCTTGCCGAGAAACCACTGCCGGTGGCGGTTCTGCAGCGTGCGCGCGGTCACATCGTTGACGATGGTATAGCCGTAAACGTGGTCAAATGCGTCCTTCCTGGCGATGTTGCGGCCACCCTGACCGATCACGACCGTGAGTTCTCCTTCGTAATCGGTGGAATCGGTGTAGTCGTTGGCGCTGGGGATCGGCTCGCCGGGACCGATCACCGAATTGGGCCATTTGGTGAACATGATCGGCACCTCAGGAATGGCTTCCTTGCCGCTCGCATCGACACCACTGGAATGGAATTCCCTGGCGTGATCGTAATAGTTCTTGCCGACGCACAGAATGTTTTTTGCCGGACGGGGAAAAGGAGCGTGCAACTTGACATCAGACAACGGAATGCGGCTTTCGCCGCTTTTCACCGCGCGGCGCGCCCGCTGCAGGCCTTTCTTGCCGAGCGCGACAAAGGCAGTCATGTCGCGCGGCAGCCGCGTCGTCGCGGCGAGATCCACGATTTCGTTCGACGCGGTGTCGTGCACGCCGATGCGCACGCCCATGGCGTCGGAGAAAGTCACCAAACGCATTTAGAAGTTCCTTGAAAATCGTGACGGATGAAGCGTGACTGTTACTGCGTGACTGATGGATCGTGACTAAAGGCGTGGTCCGTGACGTGAGCCGGCATTTACGCTCTACCAGTCACGTTGTACCAGTCACGAATCACCGCTCACGCTTCACCAGTCACGCAGTTTCAGTCACGTCGTATCAGTCACGCAGTTTCAGTCACGCTTCATATCACTGGTCGGCCCGCGCGCCGGAGACCTTGACCACGTTGGCCCACTTGGCGATGTCGTCGTTCAGATGCTTCTCGAATTGAGCGGGCGTCATCATCATCGGTTCTGCGCCCTGCTCGTTCCACGTCTTTTTCACGTCGGGCCGGCTGGTGTACTTCGTAATCTCGGCGTTGAGCCGGTTGATGATCGGTTTCGGCGTTCCGGCCGGCGCCATGATCCCGAGCCAGATCGTCGTCTCGTAGCCCTTCACGCCGGCTTCCGATATCGTTGGCACATCGGGCAGTACCGCGGAACGCGTCCGGCCGGTGGTGCCCAGCGCCCTCACCCTGCCGGCTTTTGCGATCGGCGCCATGGTAGTGATCGCATCAATCATCATTTCGACCTGCCCGCCCATGACGCTGGTGCGCGCTTCGGCGCTGCCCTTGTGGGGCACGTGCACGACATCGACGCTGGCCAGCGCCTTGAACAGCTCGCCGGCCATGTGGTACGGCGTGCCGTTGCCCGAGGACGCGTAGTTGAGCCCGCGCGGCTTCGCTTTCGCGAGCGCGACGAGTTCCTTCACCGACTTCGCGGGAAGCGATGGATGCACTACCAGCAGCAGATCCGAGTAATTGATCGGGGCCACCGGGACGAAATCCTTCATCAGCGCGAAGGGTTTCTTCGGGATCAGCGACTCGTTGACGGTGTGGGTGTTCGACATGACCAGCAGCGTATAGCCGTCCGGGGCCGACTTCGCCACGATGTCGGTGCCGACGATCGAGCCCGCGCCGGGCCGATTCTCGACGACGAACGGCTGGCCGAGCGCCTCCTGCAACCGCGGGCCGAGGAAGCGCGCGTAGATGTCCGCTGGCCCGCCGGGGGAGTATGGCACGACCATGCGTACCGCCTTGGCCGGATAGCCCTGCGCCCACCCCAGTGGTGCATTCGCCAGCACCGCCGCCAAGACCAGAATGACCCGAATGCGTATTGTGTTCAAAGTGCACCTCCTCGCTTTTCTCACTGTTGTCGCGTGATTACCGTTACGAACCGCTGCCGAGGCTCCGTCGCAATTCGCGCGCGGCCAGTGCCTTGGCTTGAAGAATTCTGCGGCGGCCTTGCTTCATAGCGCCATTCACCTTCACCACCCACCTCCCGATTCGGATTGCCCGACCGCAAACCGCCGTCGAGGAACTCATTATAACCGCGCCCGAATGGCAAGGCAGTCAGCACAGCCGTGCCGGTACCTGCTGCGCGCGGCGCTCCTGCGCACGTCCGAGAGCTAGCGCGAGGATGAACCATCCGGCCGCCACCGGGACGGTCGCCAGCGAAATAGCTGAAATCTCCAGGCCCGCCCCGCGCATCGCCGCGAACAGCCAGCCGCTTACCGCATCCGCGCCGCGAAAGACAACGATGTCGATGACATTTTTTGCCTTGTATTTCTCCTCGCGCCCCACCACGGTGAACAGCACCTCACGTGCCGGATTTGAGATGGCGAAGTTGGCAGTCCGCTGGATCGCCTGAAAGGCAATGACCGCGGCCAGCGCCGGCGACACGGCGAGCGCCGCGAAGCCCGCGCCGAACACGATGGGAAGAAAACCAGTCGCCGGGCCCACGCCAAAGCGGGCGATGAGTTTCCCCGTTGCGCAGCATTGGACGACAATGGTGAGGATCCCGACGGCGAGATCGATCGTGGCGAAGATGCGCGTGCGAACCGCAGGGTCGTCGGAAGCGGCGGCGACAATGTTCGCCTGCTGGAAGTAGAGAAACGTCCCGGCCAGCGACAGCAGGGACACCCACAGCGCGATGCCAGCCAAATAAGGCGATCGCAGCACCATGGCGATGCCGGCGAGCGAGCTTCCGCCCAGCCCTGCGGACTCCGGTCGCGTGGTGGACGTTGTTTCCAGCGGTGCTACGGTGGCCTCGTTTCTGACTTTCGGCGCCGTCCACTCCAGCCGCTGCGCGCACAGCACCGCCGCCTCCACCAGCACCGCCGCCAGGATGAGCAGATTGACCGGACCGAGCGGCACCGCGAGCCATACCGTCACGGCCGGACCGGCCAGCGCACCGGCGGACCCGCCGGCGGCGATGAAACCGAACAGCCGCTTGCCCTGCTCGGACGCGAACAGGTCCGCCATGAACGACCAGAACACCGACACCGCGAACAGGTTGAAGACACTGATCCACACAAAGAACACCCGCGCGACGTGTTGCTGGCCGATATCGAAGGTCAGCAGCAACCAGAAAATCACGATGTTGGCGGCGAAGAAATGGTAGACGAGAGGAATGAAGCGCCGGCGCGGCAGCCGCGCCACCACGGCGCCGAACAGCGGCACCGCGGCCAGCATCACCAGGAAGGTAGCGGTGAACAGCCATTGCAGGTTTCGCACGCCGCCTGCAATACCCATTTCGTCGCGCAGCGGCCGAAGCACGTAGTAGCCGGCGAGCAGGCAGAAAAAATAGGCGAACGACCAGCACAGCGCCCGCACCTCGCCCGGGCGCACCGCGATGACCCGCCCCAGCCACCGGTGAAGAACCGTTTCGTTCAGCATCGCGCCTTCTGGCCGGGACTGCTTCCATTTATCAGCGCAGGTCGCCGATCCGGACCGGGCCGCCGTTTTCGAGCGATCGAATCGTCGCTTCGAATGCCGCAATGGTTTCCACCATTTCCTGCGGCGTGATGGGGTATGCCGCGCGGCCCGCAGCAGCATCGGCAAAGGCCTCGAGCTCAGCGCGCAATGAATCGATCGGTTCGAATGTACTGCGTTCCGGTTTCGCGCCTTTCATCCGCAGGACAAGCTCGGTCTCGCCAAGCGCTTCCGCGCTGCCCGCATCGCCGAACACGTGCACGCGCCAATAAATCGGCGTCGCGCGCACGGCGCCGAGAAACCCGCTCACGCCGTTCTCGAACTTGAACAGCACTGATACGGTATCGAGAGGATCGGGCGCGGGCCGCGTCGTCAACAGTTGCGCGTTGATCTCGCGCGCCGGCCCCGCCAGCGCACTGAACGCGTCAAGGAGGTGAATGCCGGTACCGGTCATGCCCGCGCCGGGTGTTTCATGCGGATCGTCGCGCCAGGCGGAAAAGAACTTGCTGGAGTTCTCGTTGCTGTAGTGTCCTTCGATGTGAAGAATCCGGCCGAGGGCGCCGCTGCGCACGACCCTCACGAGTTCCCGCATGGACGGCCAGAATCGCTTGTTCTGGCCGACGCCGATGGGAACGCCGGCCCGCCGGCACGCAGCCACGGCCCGCTCGGCGTCCGCGCGCACCAGGGAAAGCGGCTTCTCGCAGAAGACGGGCTTGCCCGCGTTCGCGACTTGCTCGACCTGATCGGCGTGCAGGGAATGCGGCGTTGCGAGCACGATCGCTTCCACTTCTGGATCGTCGAGCGCCGCGTCCAGTTCGGTCGAAAGTTCGAAGCCGTGAGCAGCCGCGAATTCGCGCGCCGCCTCCGGCTCCTTGCTCACGCCGTGGATGAAGCGAATGCGCTCGCTCCTGTCCTGAACCGCGTTGACCAGGTTCTTTCCCCACCAACCGAGGCCGATGATGGCCGCATTGAGCATCAAGTCTCCTTCGCCGTCAGCATTTTGAGCGCCGGCTCGATGATGTCGTCGGCGATTTTTTTCAGCTCATCCGCGGTGCGATTCTGGATGGGGTGCGGCACGTAAAGCACCGCCGGCTCGAAACCGAGCGCCTTCGATTGCGCTTCGACCGCATCGGTGAAGCCGGTGGTGACGACGGAAATGCCGGGAATGCCGCGCCCGTCGAGGTTCATGAGGTCGTGCAAACTGCACGACGTGCATGACCCTCAGTCCGAAAGTGCGATCAACACGACATCGGCTTCAGCCACAACTTTCTGAACGACCTCGGTGGGCGCAACCTTGGCGTTGGTCGGTTTGGCGTAACGCTTCACCTTGAGCTTGCGCTCGACCAGCCGCGCTTCCACGTGATTGAGGAACTCGTCGCTGCGCGTCTTGCCGATGTCGAAGAGCCCGATCGTAAGACCCTGCAGCGATCGCGGAGGCTTCGTGCGCGCGCGCTTGAGCGGCGCCGTCTCGGCGGTGGGGTCGCGCATCCAGTTCATAACATGGCTCCTTTCAAAAAGTGACAAGAAAAGGTGACGAAAAGCAGTGACGAGAGAAAGTGACGGGTTCTTCGTCACCTCTTTTCATCACCTCTTTTCATCACCCTTTTTCATCACTCCTTCTCATCACCCGTCACTCGTCACGGATTTCCTTGGTAACCGGTTGCAGCTCTTCGCGTTTTCTCCCTGCGAGCCACCCCGGAAGGATGGCTGAGAACAACCCGGCAGCCCCGCCGGCGCGCACCACCATCAGTCCGTCTTCGTGGAATTTCGGCACCATTTCCTGCGCGCGCCCCGCCGGAATTCCCTCGCCCACGCCGCCGGCGCCGGCAACCAGCTCTTGCCCGGGACGGATCGTCGCCTCATAAAGCGTGCGTTCGATGCGCTTGCGATCCCAGCCGGCTTCCCGATAAATCGCGTAGTGCTCGGGCGACAACACCAGAATCGCGCGCGCCGATTGCACGAGCTTGGGATGCCCGATGGCATTGAGCGACATCGCGAAAGAGCGCGTCAACGCTTCCGGGGTGCGCGATTTCTGATCGACGAAAGCTTCCACGCCGTGCCCCTGGAACAGCGTTACGGTGGATGCGCCGCGCGGGAACCCGCGTGTCACTGACAGCGGCTCCCAGGTCGGATCAGATTCGTCTTCCGCGAAGCAGCAGGTATATTTGCTTGGGGCGCCGAGAGTCGCGCGGTCAGCCTCACCCGGCCTTCCGCCGCCGACGTTGCGCACGATCAGATTGAGCGCGCGCCCGATGGTGGCATTCGCCCGGTTGCCCTGCCCCAGCGCATTGATCCCCGAGTTCATGCCGATCGCTTTCGCGACCGGTCCGTTGACGATGATGACGGGCCCGGAAAAATAGGTCGTCGCGAGCAGGCCATGCAGGGTGAATACCGGCTCGAGCGCGGCCTCGACCGCCGCCAGCACCACCGGCAGGTATTCGGGCTTGCAGCCGGCCAGCACCGCGTTGATCGCGACTTTCTCGACAGTGCATTCAGCGAGATTGGGCGGGATGCGGCCGACCACTTCGTCGGGCCGGCGACGGGTTCCCTTGAGCATGCGCAGCACGCGGCCGTCAGTCGGCGGCGTAACCGGCAGGCCATCGCTCCAGCCACGCTCGAAGCAGAGCTCGATCGGATCGTCGTTCTCGCCGACTTCCACCTTGCGGGCCGCAAGCACGATACCGGCGCGATGGCGCGCTTCCAGTTTCTCGGCCACCCCGGGCTCGAGGGAAAGCGACCCTCACCCGGGCCGAAACACGGGCAGCCCGTCGCCGAGATCGGCGATGCCGGTCAGTTTGCGCCAGCCCTCGCGGTCCCAGCCGATGACGCGCTCGACTTCGCGGCCGCCTTGGAAACGCATCAGCGTGGGCGTGGATTCAATATTGTTGAGCCAGGAGTGATCAAGCTCGCGGTCGTCCACCAAGCGGTCCACGCCGGCGGGAAAACGCGGGTCGTCCTGCGACACCACCTGAAACTGCGGCAGCTTGCGCGCAACCTCGCGCATCTGCGCCTCGATCAGCGCACAAGTCGGGCACTCGCGCTTGACGAACGCCACCAAACCATCCTGAATCAACGATTGGGCCGTCACTTATCGAGCCTCACTTAACTTCGTTACGTCGCTCGATCCCTCACCCCCAACCGCTCTCCCGAGGGGCGAGGGGAGCGTCGAGCGAGTCCGGATTTGTCATCCGGTTTCGAAATGATCGATCGAAACTCCGTGCTTGTGTCGAGCGCCGTCCACAGGGGCCCGAGCACCTAATTGCGCTGTGTCAGAAAAACAATTCCCCTCCCCCTTGATGGGGGAGGGCCAGGGTGGGGGTGAGAAGTCGCACGAGACGCAAAGTTATCACCCCCATCCCATCCTTCCCCCGTCCAGGGGGAAGGAGTCCTGTTGGTGTCTTATGACACAGTGCAGCTACTTCAGCTCCGAGAAATCGGTCGGCCTCAGCAGCGTGCGCGTCACGCCGGATATCAGCGCACCGGCTTTCTCGCTTTCGTCCCGGGCTGTGGTCCACTCTTTGTCGGCCTGGAATGCGGCGCCCGCCTTCTCGCGGTGGCCAAGATCGTCCCACTGCAGCATATAGAAGAGATCGTTGGTGTTCTCGCCGATGTCCACTGTCCAGAACCCGACGGGACGGATATCGTGTTTCTTCCAGATGCGAACCGTATGCTTGCGGAAGCGGTCTACAAGGGCGGGAAGTTTGCCGGGCATTGCATGGTACACGCGAAGTTCGTATATCATCGTTGTATTCTCCTGTGATCGGCGTGCGCCGCGGTAATCGGCGCACCGTGGTTGTGGAGGTCCGATTCTACCCTTGGTCCAGACCGGCCGGAATAGCGTGAGGCGAAAAACAGTCCATATGATGTCGACGAATGCTGCCACCGATACTGGTCCCGTTAACCGGCCTCGCCGGCGGGCGCTCAGGCTCCTCGCCGGGGCGCCGCTTCTCATATCCGCGATGACACGCGCTGCAGAGAAGGCGCCGACTTCGGGACTGCAGCGCCCGATCCCGCGCAGCGGCGAGCTGTTGCCGGCGGTCGGCCTCGGCACCTGGCAGACCTTCGATGTCGGCCCGCGCGCGCCCGAGCGCGCCGAGCTCAAGGAAGTGCTGCGCCTGTTCGTCGATTTGGGCGGATCGGTGGTCGACTCGTCGCCGATGTACGGCGAGGCGGAGCGCGTGGTCGGCGACCTCGCCGCCGAGCTCGGCATCCACCCGCGGCTCTTTCTCGCCACCAAGGTGTGGACGAGCGGACGCGAAGCGGGGATCCGGCAGATGGAAAACTCATTCAAGCTGATGCGCGCGCAGCGCCTCGATCTCATGCAGGTGCACAACCTGCTCGACGTCGCCACCCATCTCAAAACGCTGCGCGAGTGGAAGACCGCCGGCAGGATTCGCTATCTCGGCATCACCCACTACTATTCCGGCGCTTACGCCGAACTCGAACGGCTGGTCAAAACCAATGCATACGACTTCGTGCAGTTCAATTACTCGATGGCCGAACGCGAGGCCGAAGAGCGGCTGCTGCCGCTGTGCGCCGAAACCGGCACCGCGGTGATCATCAACCGCCCGTTCGCGCATGCCAGTTTGTTCGGGAGGGTCAAAGGCAAGCCATTGCCACCGTGGGCGGCTGAATTCGATTGCAAGAGCTGGGCGCAGTTCTTTCTCAAGTACATCATCGCCCACCCCGCGGTAACCTGCGTCATCCCGGGAACCGGGCGTGTCGCCCACCTCAAGGACAACCTGCAAGCCGGCATCGGGCGGTTGCCGGACGCAGCCACCCGCCGGCGCATGGTGGAATACCTGGACTCTCTACGACCTTAGTGACCGATCAGGTCGGTCCTGGTCAAGGTCACCTGTGCTCCGATACGAGGAGAATTGGCTAGGTGCCATGCCGTGTACTGCTCGGCATACGTGGTAACTGACGACATCCCGTCCACGGGGACGATCACCTTGAACCCTCGCAGCGCCGACTGGGATGCCGTATTAAGGACGGCGCCTTCCGCAGCGGTACCTACGACGATCACGGTCTTGATTCCTTTTTCCTTCAGGATCTTCTCCAGATCGGTGTTCAGATACTTATCCGGTCCGGACGAGACCACCGGCTCGCCGGCACGCGCAGCCACCTCCGGCAAGATGTCGGTTACGGACTGACCGGCGAGACTATGGACTACGTGAATACCCTTCCCCCTAGCCTGGGTCAGAAGACGCTGCACTTTGGGAAGGGAGGCCAAGCACCGAGGTCTTGGAGGACAGTTCTGCTTGAGAAAATCGAGCATGAGGAGTGCTGTCTCCTGGGGATTGCCGATAGGCACCGACTTCAATTCGGGCGGCGGAGGCGCTTTGACGCTGGCCCACTCATCCACAATCGTTTGGCCCAAGGCCAAGCTGGTGAAACCCGCCCCAAACGCCAAAATTCCCACGGCAACGGCCACCGCTCCAAGTCGCGTTCTCCCCTGGACCTTTTGCATGGCGATCCTCCTCGTCCCTTGTGATCAGAAGCGGCAGCCATTATACATGTGCTCGACCAAAGGGGGCCCGCACTTGGGAACTGCTTCGTTCGACGTCCCGCTCATGCTCGCTAAGCGGGCACTTAGGCCTGGCGCGCTTGTTCATCCATTAGCCTGGCCCGTACTCCCGGCAGCCGATTGCCTGGATTGTGACCGTCTATGATGTTTGCCTGAGCTGCCGCCCCGGGGGTATCTTACTGGGCGCATTTTTTTGTTTGAGATGCTTAACCGTTAAAGCCTGGCGAGCAGGTGGGTAACTCTTGATCGTTGAATGGTTGAAATCAGCAGCGGCGCGGGCAATCCTGTTGACGGTGACGCTCGCCACGCTTGCCGGCTGCAGCATGGTGCGCCTGGGCTACGGCCACCTCGACACCATCGCTGTGTGGATGGCTGACGAGTACTTCGATCTCGATGCTCGCCAGAAGGACGAGTTCATCAAGCGCTTTGACCGGCTGCACGAGTGGCACCGCTACGAGCAACTCCCAGACTACGCCGCGTTCCTGTACCAGGCGAGGAACCGGGTGCAAAAAGGGTTAACGCGTGACGACGGGTTGTGGTTCGTTGAAGGATTCAGGACGCGCTACCGCACGGTCTTGATGCGGGGCAGCGACGATGCGGCGGCTTTGCTCGTTACGATCACCGCGCCGCAGCTCGATGCCCTCCAGCGCCAGTTGGACAAGGACAACCGCAAGTTCAGCCGTGAGTACCGGCTTGCCGGCAGCGCTGAGGACATCAAGCGCGCCCGTGTGCGCCGCACGCTCGATGAGGTCAAGGACTGGGTTGGCAACCTGGGCCACGAGCAGGAGCAGCGCATCATCGCCATGGTGAACGCCCTGCCCATGACGGAGCAGCTGCGGTACGAGGACAGATTGCGTCGCCAGCGCGAGTTCCTGCAGCTTATGGCACAACGCGAAAATCGCGCGGAATTCGCCGCGAAGCTGCGTCATTGGCTGATCAACTGGGAGAAAGGTCGCGCGCCGGAATATGAGCGGCAATTCAATGAATGGCTTGACCAGCGTGTGCGGATGCTCATTGAAATAGACCGCATGCTGACGCCGGTTCAACGCACGGCAGTACTGCGTCGGCTTCAGGATTACATCGATGACTTCACGAAGCTCGCCGAGCGCCGCGGCGCCGGCACGCTGCCAGTGGCCGGTAATGCGTGACTGGTGGGGCGTACCCCTCAAGGGGGTATTGAAAAGAATGACTGATGAGGCGTGACTGGTGGCTCGTAGCTCGTGATTCGCTTATTCTTCGTGTCGTTCGTGGTTAAGCTTTGGGTTTTATCTGCGTGTATCGGCGTTCATCGGTGGCTTATAATTTGCTTTTTTCGTATTTCGAGCTATGCCGCACTTTCATAATCCGATAGCCTCCAAGCTGCCGCAAGTCGGGACCACGATATTCACCGTGATGTCGCGGCTTGCCGCCGAGCACAAGGCGATCAACCTGTCGCAGGGCTTTCCCGATTTCGATTGCGCGCCGGAATTGCGCGCGCTGCTCGCCAAATATGTCAACTCCGGCCTCAACCAGTATCCGCCGATGGCGGGCGTGGCGCCGCTGCGCGAAGCGATTGCCGGGAAGGTGCAGGCGCTCTACGGCGCGACCTACGATCCCGAGCACGAAATCACCGTCGTGCCCGGCGCAACCTACGGTATCTTCACCGCGATCGCGACCCTGATTCGCCCGGGCGATGAAGTGATCCTGTTCGAACCCGCCTACGACAGCTACGTGCCGTCGGTCGAAGTCAACGGCGGGCGTCCGGTCTACGTGCAGTTGAAATACCCCGACTACAGCATCGACTGGCAGGAAGTGCAGAACGCGATCACGCCGCGCACGCGCATGATCGTCCTCAACACGCCGAACAATCCCACGGCAAGCGTATTTTCGGCCGAGGACCTGCGCATGCTCGAAGGCATGCTGCGCGCAACGGACATCGTGGTGGTCAGCGATGAAGTCTACGAGCACATCGTCTTCGACGGCCACCGGCACCAGAGCGTGGCGCACTTTCCGGGATTGGCGGAAAGGAGCTTTGTGGTCTCCTCCTTCGGCAAGACTTATCACGTGACCGGCTGGAAGACGGGCTACGTGCTGGCGCCGCGCGAGTTGATGGCGGAATTCCGCAAGGTGCACCAGTTCAATGCTTTCGTCACCAATGGCCCGGTCCAATACGCGCTCGCCGAATACATGCAGGACAAGGATGCCTACCTGTCGCTCGCCGCGTTCTACCAGAAAAAACGCGACTTCTTCCTCGCAGGCGTCAAGGCATCGCGCTTCAATCCCCTGCCCTCGCGCGGGACCTTTTTTCAGAACCTCTGCTACGATAAAATAAGCGATGAAAAGGACACCGATCTCGCGATTCGACTTACCCGGGAGCACGGGGTAGCATCGATACCCGTATCCGTGTTTTACCGGCGTCCGCCCGCGCATAAAGTGCTGCGGTTCTGTTTCGCCAAGTCCGAGGACACGCTGGCCAGGGGCGCCGAGATCCTATGCCGCATCTGATGTTCAATTTCATGCTTGTCACGGTGCATAATGATCCATAACTGCGATGGCTGACACCGAAGTCGCTGTGGTCGTCGGCGCGGGACCCGGGCTGGGAGCCGCCCTCGCCCGCCGGTTCGCGCGCGCCGGCATGCGCGTCGCGGTGGCGCGGCGCGACGTCGCCGCTCTCGGCCCGCTCATCAATGAGCTTGGCTCGAACGCCAAAGGCTATGCGTGCGACGCAACCGACGAGCGCGCGGTCACCGAATTGTTCACTGCGGTCAATAAGGATCTCGGCCCACCGCGACTGGTGGTGTTCAATGCCGGTGCGTTCGTGCGCAAAGGCATCCTCGACACGTCCGCCGGGGAGTTCGAGCGCTGCTGGCGCGTGGCATGTTTGGGCGGATTTCTGGTCGGGCGCGAAGCGGTGCGCGCGATGCTTGCGTCGAGCAGTTCGGACCGACACCGCGGCACCATCATCTTCACCGGCGCGACCGCGTCCTTGCGCGGCGGCGCCATGTTCCATAATCTCGCGGTCGGCAAGTTCGGGCTCCGGGCGCTGGCGCAGAGCATGGCGCGCGAATTCCAGCCGCAGGGCGTCCACGTCGCGCACGTCATCATCGACGGCCAGATCGCAAGCGACCGTCCCGGGCGCAGCATCGCCGAGCGCGGCCTGGATGCGGTGCTCGATCCCGATGCTATCGCCGAGAATTACTACCAGCTTCACCTGCAGCCGCCGAGCGCGTGGACGCTCGAGCTGGACCTCAGGCCCTACGCGGAGAAATTCTGAAGAGCGTGACTGATTAGATGAAAGCCGGGGCGAACAATCGGGCCAGCTGCGAGTCGGCTGCGGTTTGACAGTGTTTCCGAAGCGTGCGTAGTATAGTGAAGGACAGAGGGGCTTTAAAGCCCAATGTCATGGGTTACGGAGGGAGCCGTTTATATCAAGCTCATTAGCAGGCTCGCCTATTTGTGCCTCGCGCTTCCGCTTGTCGCCTTGGCGCAGTCGACGGCGACGGTCACCATTCTCGAGGGCGAGGCGGCGCTTCTGCGTGGTACGACGCGTTATGTGCTGCTGGAGGGCGTGCGCCTCGCGCCGGGAGACATCGTTCAAACCGGCGACAAGACGTTCGCACGAGTCGAGTTCGCCGATGGCTCCCGTGCGGACCTCGGGGGAAAAACACGTTTTCTCAACGCCGTTGCTCGCCTTTCCCGTAGAGCGAAGGCTGGCGGCACGAGCGATCACTTTCTCCTATCGGGGCTCATGAAGTTTTCAGGCGGCAAGTCCGCGAACGCGAGCTATCGGTATGCCACACCGCAGTTCACCGTCGCGACTTCCGAAAGTGTCGCCGTCGTGCAGCTGGCAGAGACGGAGGCGTCGGTCTTCGTGGAGAGCGGTGAAGTTCGCCTCGTCGAGATTGGGCCGAAGGGCGCCAGCGCACCCCAGCGGCTCAACGGCGGCGAATTCTATACGCGCAGGAACACGCAGAAGAGCGCCATTGCGCCGCGGCCGTCGCAGACGTTCATCGGCGCTTTGCCGCGAGGGTTCCTTGACACCATCCCGTCCCGGCTTTCGCGTTTCAAGGACCGCGAGATTGCGCCAAAGCGCGCTGAAGAGATCATCTACACCGATATCGAGCCTTGGCTCAAGACGAATCGCGATGTGCGCCGCCACTTGGTACAGCGCTGGCGGTCAAGAGCGAGTGACCCGGCGTTTCGCAGCGCTCTGATCGCCAACCTGAAGGACCACCCGGAATGGGATCCCATTCTGTTCCCGGAAAAATACAAGCCCAAGGAAGAAAAAGCGCCCGCCGCTGCGCCGAAGGGCGCCGACGTGCGGTAGCCGCCATCCCGGAGACATCGACCAAAGGAGGACGCCTGTGAAGCTGATCCTGAAGTTTAATTTGGTTTTCGTGGTTGTATTTCTTGCAGGTCTTGCCGCCGCCGGATACGTTTCCTGGACGCTGTTGCAGAAGAATGCGCGCGAAGAAGTCGTGCAGAACGCGCGCCTTGTCATGGAGACCGCGCTCTCGACCCGCGCGTACACGTCAAACCAATTGCGTCCGCTGCTCGAGACGCAGATGAAGTACACATTTCTTCCGCAAACCGTACCAGCGTACTCGGCAACCGAGGTCCTTAACGGTCTGCGCAAGAACTTTCCCGAGTACAGATATAAGGAAGCGGTACTAAACCCCACCAATCCGAAAAACCGGCCGACCGACTGGGAGGCGGACATCGTCAACCAATTCCGCAATGGCCCCGAGAGAGCGGAGATTATCGGCGAGCGCGACACGCAGACGGGCGGGGCGTTCTACATCGCGCGGCCAATTAAGATCACGAATGCGCCGTGCCTCGTGTGTCACTCGACCGTGGACGCCGCACCAAAGACGATGATCGATAAATACGGGCCGGCAAACGGGTTTGGATGGAAGTTAAACGAAATCGTGGGCGCACAGATTGTCGCGATACCGACCGCGGTACCGCTCGAGCGCGCTAACCGCGCCTATCAGACGTTCATGATTTCGCTTACCGCCGTATTCGTGGTGATTGCAGTGGCATTGAACCTGATGCTTTACTTCACGGTGATCCGCCCGGTCACCACGCTCTCAAGGCTCGCGGACCAGGTGAGCCTCGGGAACATGGACGTCCCCGAGTTCACCGTCAAGCGCGGGGATGAGATTGGCGTGCTTGCGGAATCCTTCAGCCGCATGAGGAAGAGCCTCGTCGAGGCAATGAAGATGCTGGAGGGGTAGACATGTCGACTACCGCACTGCATGGCTGATTCGAATACCATCGTCGAGCGCCTGGGTAAGTACAACGTTACCGAGGTGCTCGGGAAGGGTGCCATGGGTATAGTCTACAAGGCGTTCGACCCCCACATCCGCCGTGCCGTCGCAATCAAGACAATCCGCAAAGAACTGATCGACGACGACCGCGCCGACGAGATGATCGCCCGCTTCAGGAACGAGGCGCAGGCAGCCGGCCGCCTGTCGCACCCCGGCATTGTCGCGGTATACGAGTACGGCGAAGACGACGCGCTCTCCTACATCGCGATGGAGTACGTGCAGGGCAACCCGTTGCGTGAATACTTTAATCGCAATACGCGGTTCGAAGAGCGCGACCTCGTGAGCATCATGGCGCAGTTGCTCGACGCGCTCGACTACTCGCACCAACAGGGCGTCGTGCACCGTGATATCAAACCGGCGAACATCATCATCATGACCAACGGGAGACTGAAGATCGCCGACTTCGGCATCGCCCGGATCGATTCGTCGACGCTGACACAGATCGGGGCAGTCATGGGCACGCCGGGATACATGGCGCCCGAGCAGTACTCGGGTGACACGGTAGACTGGCGCGCCGACATCTTTTCCGCAGGTGTCGTGCTTTACCAGCTCCTCACCGGGCAAAAGCCGTTCAGCGGCACGGCTGAGTCGGTCGCGTACAAGATTTGCCATGAAAACCCACCGCCGCCGTCGCAGGCGGATCCGGGCCGCGGTTGGGAGCGCTACGACCCGCTGACGGCGAATGCGCTTGCCAAGGACCCCGATGCGCGTTATCAAACTGCCGCGGCGTTCCGCGCCGCGATCCTCGATTCGTATGCGGCGCCCGTCAGCCCGGTCGTCTCAGAGGAAACGGTGATGACTGAGATTGTCCCGACTGTCATCAGGCCCGAACCCACGCAGCCGTCGCAATGGTCAACAGGTGCGAAGACACCGGTGAAGACAATCCCGCCCCCAGGATGGGATAGCGCGGTGCTCAAGCAGGTTGAGGCGCAACTTGCGCGCTTCGTCGGGCCGGTCGCAAAGGTGCTGGTGAAGCGCGGCGCGACGGGCACTAACGATATCGCCGCCCTTTACGCGCTGCTCGCCGACAATCTGCCAAGCCCCGTCGAGAAGAAGGCCTTTCTCGCAGGACGGACGGAGGTGCAGGCCACACTGCCTCCTGCTCCCGAACCACGGCCCAGTGCGCCTCTGACCGGACCAGGGCCGCGCGGAGCGCCCATCGCCGTGACGCCCGAAACAGCTGAAAAGGCGACGCGCCTCCTTGCCGCCTACCTTGGACCGATTGCCCGGTTTGTCGTCAAGAAGGCCATGGCCCAAGCGGTCGATCGCCGGCAGTTTTACGAGATTCTTGCCGATAGCCTCCCAAACGAAGCAGACCGCACCCGGTTCCTTCATGACGTTGGCGCTGCTTCCTGAAAGAACCACCGGAAAGCGACATGCATAAGCGAGATGCGTGTCTGCGGTTCGCAATTGATTCATTCTGTTACAACAACGCCGAACACGCGTTCCAGAACTTCCTCGACGCCGCGCGGCCGCCCAGCGCGCGAATTCCAGCCGCAGGGCGTCCACGTCGCGCACGTCATCATCGACGGCCAGATCGCAAGCGACCGTCCCGGGCGCAGCATCGCCGAGCGCGGCCTGGATGCAGTGCTCGATCCCAATGCTATCGCCGAGAGTTACTACCAGCTTCACCTGCAGCCGCCGAGCGCGTGGACGCTGGAGCTGGATCTCAGGCCCTATGTGGAAAAATTTTGACGGGCCTGAGAGGTGGCGAGTGACGGCTGACGAAAAGAAGTGACGCCCCAGGCCAAAGGCGGGGCAATCGAGATCAGGATGAAACCGGGGGAAAACGCTTAGGGCGTGACGATCTCAATGCGAGCGGAGAATCCAAGCTGGCCGAGCAGCTGCTCGCAATCCGTCCACGTCAGACCGAAAGCGCGTACGTCGGCCACCCCGAGGCGCGACACCACCGCGGAGATCGTGGCGGCGTCCTCCTCCGCGAATTCGCCTTCCATCATGGCATTCTCGGCCCAATCTATCAGTTGTTCCAGCGTGATGTCGTGGTGAAGGTACGCCGCGATCTTGTCAGCGACGGTCTGCTTGGTGATGATCATGGCGTCATCCTACGCTTTCTGGTGGCCTTTATCCACCGGATACTTCTCGTGAATTTCGGCGAGCTTGCCTCGCTCGTCGTAAATTTCCTGCCAGAACCGGAGCGTCATTTCGTTGGCATCCACCTCCTTCAGGTATCGTGCGCGCCAGCCTTGGCGGCCAGGCACGTCGAGCCAGTAACGGCGTCCCCCGTTAGGTAACTTTTCCCAACGGCCGAACTTCTTCTCGTTTTGCGTCCGGTTACTCATCTGCGTACCCTTCCTTAGCGCATGGGGGGCTGGCCTGGTTGACGGGGCAATGCGTGTAGGAAACGCAAGAAAAAATGAACGGCATCTTCTGACTGCTAAACCCTGAATCCTGAGTCCTGGGTCATGGGCTTGAAGATGCGAATCCCGCGGCGCAAAATGCCGCCTTATAAGACGGCTTTTCGGCTGTCCACTTCAAAGTTGGGCCGCGACATCAGCACCGATGATGAGCAAGACGCCCATTTTTAGCGACGACTGGCTACGAAGCGCGCGGGCGGAGAACGCTGATGGTTCTTGGTCTGCCGCGGCGATCGAGACACTCGAAACGACAGGCCAGATCTATCTCTCGATGCTGCGTTTGTGGTTCGAGCGATTTCCGCTATCTCTCAAGCAGAAGCAACAGCTGCGTACGCGCCTCGAGAGTCTTCGCGACGACGAACACCTCGGGGGCGTCAACGAGCTTGCCTGGTGGGCATTCATCGTTCGCGAGGGTTTTACCGCCGTTCCGTTGGCAACCACCACTGCACCCCGTCCGGACTTTGAACTTCAGTCTCCCGCTCATTGTTTTGTCGAAGTGTCCACCCTGAACGTATCAGAAAAGGACAAGGTTCTGTTCGAGACTAAACAGGGCGTCGCTCTTGACCATGCGGAAACCATTCGGCGGGTCATCGGAAAACTTACCGACGAGAAGCAGCGACAGCTGAAATACGCCGCGGACCACAAAAAGCCTGGCGTCCTGGCCCTCTTTGACTACACTGCGTGGAGTGGCTTTGGAACCTTCTTTTGCCGTACCCTGGGAGACTTTCTGCTCGGGAAGCAGGTTGGGTTTAGGAGCTTCCCACAGGAGTTATCCGCGATTGTTTACTTGGAGCGCAAGGTGCTTGACGGCCGAATCGCCCTGAGTCGCCAGCGCTCCGCGGTGTACTACAACCCATTGGCACTGCATCCGTTACCGCCCGGCGTATTTCCGTCTCTCAATCAGTCTTGGTTGCAGCTCGCTTCGGTTGATTCAACTGTGACCGAGCCTTGGGTGTGGCTGTGAAATCGAGGCCTAACCCTACGCCCCACTCGCGGGCAACGGGGTCAGGCTGACATTATTGCATTTCCAGTTCTTCCGTCGGATACTCCCGCCATGACTGCACAGCTGTCACAACGCGATTATGCAATTGCCTGACCCGGCACCCGCGCCGAGCGGCACGCAGGACACCGGTAAGCCACCCTGAATAGCATGAGCAGCACGGAAGTCATGACGGAGCTAGCCCCAATACGTAATCCTTCAGGATGTCGTGTTTTCGCTTTAGGTAAATGCTCTCCGAAACCCCTTCGTAAATAAACGCGCAAAAAGGAGCCAATTGAACTGGTGACCCAAAGCGAAGATCGAATGCCTTTGCTCCGGACCGCGCATAGATTTTTAGCGGGTACGGACCGAAACCGTGTTTTTCGCGCGTTGCTGCTCTCTTAATCTCTGCCTGTTTACGTTTCGCGTTGGCTTTCTCGGGATCGCCTTCAGTGGATCTCATTAGAACCCGCAGGCTTCTTCTCGGTAGCTTTGTCTGGACTATCCCCACCGCAAACAATGCCATCGATAACTGCTCAATGAACTCGCGCGAACCACAGGTGTAGGATGCCACGAGTTTGCCGGGGCCGGGCTTCGTAAACCCCCCGTCGCCATCCCAACAACCGCGAATAAAATGCCGTAAATACGAATTCGGAATGTCTGGAAATCTCATCGTCAGGCTCTTGTTCTCGGTCAGACCTAGTCGGATCAGGTCTGCCAATACTTGAGGATGGTTAAACACAAAAGAGTATAAATAGCGGCCGGGCGAATTAGCGTAGACCTTGATCTCCCGTTGCGGAGCTATCAGATCGCGCACCTTTTCTGGTAGCTCGCGGTCCTTCGTTGCAAGCCGAACTTGCCCATGCATGAGATTGCCGTCTGTGAACAGCAGCCCCAATACCCACGCCATCTCTGCCGACCAATTACTGAAGAACGTTGCATTTGTACGAAACGCCCGCGTCTCCCATATATCGCGTGTGTCGATCCCGTTTGATTTGAGCCAGTAAAGGACTGTCCTAGCCGATCGCCCGAGGAGTTTGCCGATGGCGTTAGCACTCAATCCGAACCGCGTATAAAGCGTTTCCAAGTGCTCCCTCGCAATGCGCCCGCTAACAATGCCGTGCTGCTTCATGTACTCTCGTGCGAGATTTATGCGACCATCACCGCGCTTGATTTCAAGACGGCGTTTTGCCAGATCCTTCGGTACTCCAGTATGGAGGGGGCGAACTCTTGGCTCCCGAGACACTTTCACCGCGGTAACGGGCTCTGGCTTCGCCTCTTGCCATAGCGGCAGTCTCCATCTCTTTGCTTTTCTGATGAGTAGTTCCTCATGGCACCGCAGCAGCCCCGCAAGATCGCTCACTGGGATTGCACACTTAATAAGCAAATAGCGAAGGTCGTCACGCGTAACAGACGTTCCATCGAGGGCATGCGTTGCGATGTACTCGGATATGACGCGCCCCTTATTTCCCTGAAGCGATACTGTGGAAGCAAGATCGAGAGTCTTACCAAGTCTAAGCCTACCAATTGTTCGAGCCAGTAACCATCGGGGAACCCTTAACATTCTAGCCAACACGTTGGGCGGAACCGCCATGTCATGTAGCAAAGCGATCAGGTGCTGACGCTTACGATGGTCAAGATAACGACCATCCAAGGAGTGCGCCTTGATATATTGCGCCGCCTCTGGGTAGTCGCGCTCTGATTCGGACTGGGACTCGTTGCTAGACGTCATCGCAATTCCTTCCAACCGCCCAACGACCGTGGTTTACAGCCCCCGGTGGGGCAACGGGGTCAGGCTTGCATTATTGCATTTTCAGTTCTTCCGTCGGATACTCTGATCTTGCTCTGATCTTTAGGATTATCGGGCGCTCAGAGAACGCCGGATAATCCTCCGTCAACCTGAATGCAGCAACCCGTCACGTAGCTCGCCGCGTCCGACGCGAGAAAGGCGATCACGTTGGCGACTTCCTCCGCTTCGCCCATGCGGCCGAGCGGGATCGTCTTGCCGGTCTTCGCGTAGTGTTCGGCGACGCTGATCCCCTGGCGCGCCGCGCGCCGTTCCTGCTGCTTGGACTTGATCTTGCCCACCGCCACCGCATTGACCAGGATATTGTCTTTGGCGTATTCCTTCGACAACGCCTTGGTGAGCGCCAAGCCAGCGGCGCGGCTGATGGTCGTGGGAAAGGTTTTTTCGGATGGCTGCCTCGCGCCGACCATATTGAGACTGATGATCCGGCCGCCGCCCTGCTTTTTCATGTGGGGGATCGCGGCGCGCGCGGTGCGGATGTGGGCGAAGACCTTGATGTCGATATCCTGCTGCCACGCCGCATCGTCCACTGTATCGAACGGCGCCTGCCCGGTGGCGCCGGCGTTGTTCACGACGATGTCGATGCGCCCGTAGTGCTTGACTGTTTCCTCGATGAAGCGCTCCGCCTCACCGGCCGTGGCGGCATCCGCCACCACCGCCAGCACGTCGCCGCCGCTTTTCTTGAGCTCGCCGGCAAAAGCGTTCAGCACTTCGGGACGCCGCGCGCACAGCGCGACTTTGACGCCCTCCTGAACCAGGCGCAGCACCGTCGCGCGCCCGATGCCTTCGCTGCCGCCCGTCACTGCCGCCACTTTGCCGCGCAATCCCAGTTCCATACCGTTCCCCCGTTTTCAATTGTTGCGATTTGTAAAGCGCGATTTTGACACAGACGCGTGTTCTCGGGAGAACTGGTGGCCAATCACGTCTTACCGCTCGCAATTCACCGGCTCTCATGCAGCATCTGCTAAACTCACGCCAGCATGATCATCACCATCCCCGACGACTATCACGGACTGGTTCCGACTCTCGATTGTTTCACGACGCTCTCAGGACACGAGGTCCGCGTCTTCCGCGATACCGCCCCCGCATTCGATACACTTATCGCCAATCTGCGCGATGCCGAAGTGATCGTGCCGATCCGCGAACGCACCCGCTTCACGCGCGCGGTGATCGAGAAGCTCCCACAGCTCAGGCACATCAGCCAGACCGGGCGCAGCGTGCGCCATATCGACGTCGCCGCATGCACCGAGCGCGGTATCGCGGTGACCGCAGGCAGCCATGCTTCGCCCTACACCGTCGCCGAGCACACCTGGACGCTGATTCTCGCGGCGCTGCGCCGTATTCCGGAGGAGATCGCGCTGATGAGACGCGGGGACTGGCGCGGTTCGTTCAGCCTCGGGCTGCGCGACCGCACGCTCGGCATCTTCGGTTTGGGCAAGATCGGCAGCCTGGTTGCCGCGACCGGTGCAAGTTTCGGCATGCGGATTCTGGTTTGGGGCCGCGAAGCCTCGCTCGCCGCTGCCCGCAAGGCGGGTTACGGGATCGCATCGGGCCAAGCAGAACTGTTCGAGCAATCCGATGTGCTGAGCCTGTGCGTGCGCTTGTCGACGGAAACGCGTGGCATCGTCACGGCGCAGGATCTCGCCCGTATGAAGCCGACCGCGCTCATCGTGAACACCGCGCGCGCCGAACTGATCGCGTCAAACGCGCTGGTCGAAGCGCTCGGGCATGGCCGCCCAGGATTTGCCGCAGTCGATGTCTACGAGAACGAGCCGGTGCTGGGCGGCGAACACCCGCTGCTCAAGCTCGACAATGCGCTGTGCACGCCGCACAGCGCGTGGATAGAGCGGGACACCTACGAGCTTTATTTCGGTGAAGCCTTTGCGCAGGTGATCGCGTTTGCCGCGGGCGAGCCGGTCAACGTGGTCAATCCAGAAGCGCTCGAGCGCCGCTGACGCCAAACGCGCTAGAATCACCATTTCATGGTTGAAATCTGATATGTCAAAACTGTTTGACGACGAATTGCACGAGGCGATGCAGCAGTTGTTCGACGAAACGATCGAGGCGATCCAGCTCGCCAAGGTCAGCCCTGATCTGGACGACCTATCGGCAACGTTCGCCGTGGCGCTGCTCAAGCTCGGGCTCGCCACCGGCTTCGTCGAGCAGAAATATCCCGGCTTTGCCAAGGAGGTCGAGGAAAAAAGGCAGCGTGTGATCGCCGCGCTCACCCAGAAACACTGATCGACACGGTCGCCGCACGGCTCGCCGCGGGAACAACGTTGTAAACGCATTTCGATGCTGATATTGTCGGCTTGTCGATATCGGCCGGGAAAACAGTATGAATCCTTTGCTGCAACTCCGCGCTCAGGGTCAGCGCGTCTGGCTCGATAACCTGTCGCGCACGCTGCTTCGGGAAGGGGCGCTGAAGCGATTGATGGAAGACGACGGCGTGGCGGGCGTCACCTCCAATCCGACGATCTTCTTCAAGGCGATCAGCGAAAGTCCCTATTACCGCGAGGATCTCGCCCGTCTCAAAGGCGATTTCAGGCTTCCCCCCGAGGACCGCTATGAGCAGCTCGCCGTCCCCGACATCCAGGCGGCATGCGACTTGATGCGTCCGCTCCACGACAACAGCGGGGGCAACGACGGTTACGTGAGCCTGGAAGTGTCGCCGGCGCTTGCCCACGATTCGGGGAAAACCGTTACCGCGGCGCAACGTCTGCGTGCCGCAGTGAACCGCGACAATTTGTTGATCAAGGTGCCCGGCACGCCATCCGGACTCATCGCAATCGAGGAATTGATCGGTCAAGGTTGCTCGGTCAACGTCACGCTGATGTTCTCGCTCGAGCATGTGCGTGAGGTGGCCCAAGCCTATATCCGCGGCCTCGAGCGCCGGACCCAAGGCGGTGGCGACGCGCGCCGGGTGAAATCGGTTGCGAGCCTGTTCCTGAGCCGGGTCGACACGCTGGTGGACAAAAAACTCGAAGCGATCGGGGGGGAAGCGCTCATCCTGCGCGGCAAGTCGGGGGTGGCGCTCGCCAAGCTCGCTTACCAGGAATACAAGGCGATTTTCAGGAGTGCGGGGTTTTCATTGTTGGCCGAGCGCGGCGCGCGACCGCAATACCCGCTATGGGCGAGCACCGGGACCAAGAACCCCGCCTACAGCGACGTGATGTATGTGGAGCCGCTGATCGGCGCCGAAACCATCAACACGCTGCCCGACGCCACCCTCGCGGCCTTCCGCGACCACGGGCGGGCAGGTTTGACGCTGGAGCAGGAGGTCGATGCCGCACGGCAGCATTTTGAATCCCTCGCCCGCCTTGGCATCGACATGCGACAGGTCGGGGAAACGCTTCAGGCTGAAGGCGTCAAGCTGTTCGCACAGTCGTTTGAGCAGCTGCTCGCCTTGATGGCTGTTCCGGTCCAGGAGACTGCGTGAAGGGTGAGCGGCACACGGTGCCCGGCGACTCGTGAGTGGTGAGCGGAAATTAGTTCCTTACTCGTGGATCGTGGTTCGTGCATAATGGGTCGCGATTCGTCATAAGACGTAGGCCGGGGTACGCGCCGCGTTCCCCGACATCCGTTTTCGTCAGGTAGCCGCCACCGCGGCAACCTGACCTACGTGTCTTTCCACAGACACGCGCCACCGCTGGCCTTGTCGATATCGGCCAGCAGCTTGTCGTGGGCCGCGAGTTCCTCGTCGCTGGCAAGAATCACGATGAGATCGAGTTTCGCGTTCGAAGCATCGGGAACGGCGGCAGCCGTGACCGGTGCCTGTTCGACTTCCATGACCAGGCTTTCCTGGCCCCGGGTCATGGCGAGATACACTTCCGCCAGCAGATGCGCATCGAGCAGCGCGCCGTGCAGGGTGCGCGCCGAATTATCGATCTGATAGCGCTCGCACAGCGCATCGAGGTTGTTCTTCTTGCCCGGATACAAGTCCCTGGCCATGCGCAACGTATCGATGACGCCCGGACAGTAGTCGCCGATGGGCTTCTTGTGGAGCAGGCCGAGCTCATGATTAAGGAAAGCGATGTCGAACGGGGCATTGTGGATGATGAGTTCGGCGCCGGCGACGTATTCCAGAAACTCTTCGACGAGTTCCCGGAACCTGAGCTTGTCGCGCAGGAACTCGCTGGTCAGCCCGTGCACCTGCAGCGCGCCCTCCTCGCTCTCGCGCTCGGGGTTCACATAACGGTGGAAATGGTTGCCGGTGAGGCGGCGATTCACAAGCTCGACTCCGGCGATCTCAATGATGCGGTGGCCCAGCGCCGGGTCGAGGCCGGTGGTCTCCGTGTCGAGAATGATTTGACGCATTGTGAAGCCCGATAGACGATAGGCGAAAGGAGAGAGGAGTAGAACCGCTGTTCTGACTTGCTGTTACGCCTCTCTCCTCTCTCCTTACTCCTCTCCCAGAACCGCGGCAACGCCGCGGTTCGCGAGTTCATCCGCTCTTTCATTGCCGTCGTGACCGGAGTGGCCGCGCACCCAGATCCATTCTATATCATGCTCGCCGGCAAGCGCGTCGAGCTCGCGCCACAGGTCGGCGTTCTTCACCGGCTTCTTGTCGGCCGTGCGCCAACCGCGCTTCTTCCAGTCGTGTATCCAGGTCGTGATGCCCAGCTGCACGTACTGCGAGTCGGTATGCAGCCGCACGCGGCAACGACGCTTCAGGGCTTCGAGCGCGCGGATCACGGCGGTCAATTCCATGCGGTTGTTGGTGGTGCGCGCATCGCCGCCATAGAGCTCGCGCGTTTTGCCATCGTATTGAAGCAACGCTCCCCAGCCGCCGATGCCGGGATTACCCTTGCACGCACCGTCAGTGTAAATGTCGACCACTTTCTTCATACTTGAAAGGCGTGACTGGTGATGGGAAGGATTCGATCTACTGTTCACCGTTCACCCTTCACTGCTTGACCGTCTCGCGGGCGGTTACCGGTTCCTGGGGTTTGCTCACCTTCTTGGGAACCGCGGCCAGGTTCTTCTTGGGCGCAAACCGGTCGCTCCATTTGGGCATGATGAGGCGCATGCCGCGCACCCGCTTCACCGCCTGCAGATAATAGACGCCGCCGGCCATCGGCCACCAGCGATCGCCGGCTTTTTCCATGAACCTGAAGCGGTCGAGCCACTTCTGCTGGGTACACGGCGGCGCGTAGCAGCCCATCTGCCCGGCGACGATCTCAAAACCGAGCAGCGCCAGCCAGTCCTTGAGCCGCGGCAGGTTGATGAAGCGTCCGCGCCAGGGGTAATGGGCGCCGGAGTTGAAAATGCGCCGGAATCCCCACAGGCTCCACGGGTTGAAGCACGCGATCACCACGTGCGCCTCGGGCAGCAGAACGCGCGCCACCTCCCGCAGAATCTGGTGCGGGTGTTCGCTGAACTCGAGGACATGCGGCAGCAACACCAGATCGGCGCTGTTGCTGGCGATCGGAAGGTCGCGGAAATCGGCCCTGATCTGAACCGCGCCCGAGATGTCGATGCGTAACCGAAGCGGGATGCGGCTCGCGCCAAGCAGATCGTGCTCGACCATGCCGAGCTGAAGCGCGTTATAGCCGAAGACGTCGGCCACCGCGCGGTCGAAATACTCCTGCTCGCGGGCGAGTGCATACTGCCCGAGCGGGGTGGCGAACCACTCGGAGGCAGTGGATGAGTGCTGTTGCGTGGACATGGAGCGAGTTTATAATCGGCGGTAGAAACATACAACAATATAAGGCAGGATCAAGGATTCAGGATCAAGGATCCAGTGCTACTGTATGACTGGTGACCGTCTTCGATTCTCACTAACCACGAGCCACCCCTGTCACATGAGCGCATTCGAAGTCGTCCCGCTGCGGGCATTCACCGACAACTACATCTGGACCATCCGCGACGCCGGATGCGCCGCAGTCGCAGACCCCGGAGATGCGCGTCCGGTGCTCGATTACTTGAAGCGCGAAAAGCTGAGACTGGTCGCGATCCTCAACACCCACCATCACGCCGATCACGTCGGCGGCAACAGCGAGCTGCTCAAGCACTGCAAGGTACCGGTATTCGGCCCGCATGATCCGCGCATCACCGAAGTCACGCACCGCCTCGCCGACGGTGAGCGCATGACCTTGCCGCACTTCGGGCTGGAATTCGAAGTAATGGAAATTCCGGGACACACCCGCACGCATATCGCATTCCACGGCGCAGGCATGCTCTTCTGCGGAGATACGCTGTTTGCCGTCGGCTGCGGACGCCTCTTCGAAGGCACGCCGCAGCAGATGCACGATTCCCTCACGAAGCTGATCCGGGTGCCGGATGCGACCCGCGTCTACTGCGGTCACGAGTACACGCTTTCCAACATCCGTTTTGCCAAGGCCGTCGATCCCAACAACCGGGCGTTGCGCCAAGTGGAAACACGTGCCCGGCAGCTTCGCGACCAGGACCAGCCCACGCTCCCTTCGACCATGGCCCAGGAGAAGGCAACCAATCCCTTCCTGCGCTGCCGCGAACCCGACGTCATTGCCGCGGCCAGCAAGTATGCCGGCAAGCCGCTCACTGACCCCGTCAGCGTGCTGGCGGCGATCCGGGAGTGGAAGAATAACTTCTAGAAGCGGTGAACGGTGAGCGGTAAGCGGACAAAACCGTTTGCGCGACAGTGCATGTCTGATCACGGATCGTGACTCACGGATCACTGGTTTACCGGCCAAGACGGAGGAAAACTTCTCAAACTACTGTGAATCGGGGCCAGATTATCCTGATTTTTAAGCAAAATCGGCTTGACGCCCGCCGCAGGCCGCGGTTAACATGCAGCAACTTTGACCCTGATGGCTAACCACACGCCAATGCCCCCGAGGACAGTGGTCCTGTTGGTAACCGTTATGCTGGCGGCGGGATGCGCGCAGTTGCCTGCCGGCGGGGACGCCGTCACCGCAGGGGAGGCTGTTCCCGCACAGCCGGTTGGGCTTGAGCCGGCCGCCGCCCTTCCGCCCGACCCTGCAACCGCGCAACCTGTCCCGTCCGCCGAACCGCCGGCCGCTCCCAAGGAAGCAAAGGTCCCGCCTGACAATCTGTGGCAGCGTATCCGTGGCGGCTTCCGCATGGCTGACCTCAACAACCCGCTGGTGCGCGATTGGGAAACGTGGTACTCGAGCCGACCCGATTACGTCGCGCGCATGGTCGAGCGCAGCAGCCGCGTCCTGTTTCACGTCATCGAGGAAGTCGAACGGCGCAACATGCCCGCCGAGGTCGCACTGCTGCCGATGATCGAGTCGGCCTACAATCCGCAGGCGTATTCGCGCGCCCACGCTTCCGGGATGTGGCAGTTCATCCCCTCCACCGGCAAGCTCTACGGGCTGAACCAGAACTGGTGGTATGACGGTCGCCGCGATATCGTTGCCGCCACCAATGCCGCGCTCGATTATCTGGAGAAGCTCCACGGCATGTTCGGCAGCTGGGAGCTCGCGCTCGCCTCCTATAATTGGGGTGAAGGCGCCGTGAGCCGCGCCATCGCCAGGAACCAGGCCAAGGGGCTGCCGACCAACTACGAAAGCCTCACCATGCCGGCCGAGACCCGCAATTACCTGCCCAAGCTGCAGGCGGTCAAGAACATCATCGCCGATCCCGCACGCTTCGGCCTGCAACTCGCCGACATCCCCAACGAATCCTATTTCGCCACCGTCACGGCCAAGCGCCACATCGACGTTGAACTCGCCGCCAAGTTCGCCGAGATCCCGGTCGAGGAATTCCGCTTTCTGAACCCTGCGCACAACAAGCCGGTGATCAATGCCAACAGCGCCGAAACCATCGTGCTGCCCAAGCACAAGGTCGCAACCTTCCTCGCCAATCTTGAAAGACACGTCCAGCCCCTGGTGTCGTGGCAGGCCTATAGAGTGAAGCCCGGGGAACGTCCGGAAAAAATCGCGGCCAAGCACGGCATTTCGCTCTTCGAATTGAAACAGATCAACGGCATTTCCGGACGCAAGAAACTCACCACCGGCCAGCCGTTGCTGGTGCCGGTGAAAGCGGGTGTCGAACCGAACCTGGCCAACCTGCCGGCAACGCCGCTCGCCGTGGCGCGGACCAAGAAAACACGCTACGTGCCGGCTTCGCGCCGCAACGCTGTCGTGCAGAAGACGGCGCAACGCCACGTGACCATCAGGAAGCCGGGAAAGACCGCGCGCGCGCCGGCCAAGCGGATCAAGACGACCCTGCGCGTCAAGCCCACCGCTCGCAAACAGATCAGCCTCGCAGACCGTCCCATCAGGACTCAATAGCTTTCGCTGGTGATCGGTGACTGGTGACTGGCAGAACCTAACGTATCCGGTTCTCACTCATCACTCATCACTCGTCACTCGTCACTCATCACTGCTTCTGAGTCACCGGGTATAGGTGGCAGTGCGTCGAATGCGTCGCGCTGAAGTCGGTTCTTTTGGGATACGCCTGCCGGCATTGCGGTAACGCTGCCGGGCAGCGCGGATGAAAGTGGCAGCCCGCCGGCGGGTTGACAGGCGACGGCAGATCGCCCTGAAGCCGGATCACCTCTCGCTCCGTTATGCGGTCGATCACCGGTACTGCCGAAAGCAGCGCGCGCGTGTAAGGGTGCTTGGGGCCGTCGAGCACTTCTTCCACGGTTCCGCGCTCGACAATGCGCCCGAGATACATTACCGCCACCTCGTGGGCGAGAAACTCGATCACCGCAATGTTGTGCGAGATAAACAGATAGGCGAGGCCCTTTTTCGACTGCAGTTGCTTGAGCAGGTTCAGGATCTGTGCCTGCACCGAAACGTCGAGGGCGCTGGTGGGCTCGTCGCACACGATAAGCTGCGGCTCGACCGCGAGCGCCCGGGCGATAGCGACGCGCTGGCGCTGTCCGCCGGAGAACTCGTGCGGATAGCGGTACTTGGTCTCGGGCGCGAGCCCCACTTCGGTGAGGAGATGATCGATGCGTGCCTGACGCTCGTCCCGGCTTGCTCCCAGTCCCAGCGCCGCCATGCCTTCTTCGATCGTCTCCATGACGCGCATACGCGGATTCAACGACGAATACGGATCCTGGAAGATGATCTGTGCGTGCCGGCGCCGGGTGCGCAACTGCGCGCGCCCCAGCCGCAGGACATCTTCGCCGCCGAGCATCACCTGCCCCGCCGTCGGCTCGATGAGCCGCAGTACGCTCTTGCCGACCGTGGTCTTGCCGCAGCCCGATTCGCCGACCAATCCCAGCGTCTTGCCGCTCTGGATCGTGAGCGACACGCCGTCGACCGCCTTCACACGGCCGACGATGTGCTTGAATACGCCTTTGTGGATGGGAAAATGAACCTTCAGGTCTTTGACCGAGAGGAGAGAAGAGAGAGGAGAGAGGTGTGAAACCCCACTTGCCGCGATGCTTTGCACGTCAAGCTTTTTCGCCTCTCGCCTCTCGCCTATCCCTTCTCCCATTTGTTCGTCTTTGGCGAACAAATGGCACCTCACCCCCTGCCCCCCGCCAAGATCGTGCCAGTCCGGCGTCGCTTGCCGGCACAGATCCCACGCATGGTCGCAGCGCTCCGCGAAACGGCAACCCACGAAATCACGCGTAAGCGGCGGTACCGTCCCGCGGATCACCGCCAGCGCGCCGCCGCGCTTGGTCCTGGCCGGCAGCGAGTCGAACAACTTGCGCGAATAGGGGTGCGCCGGGCGCGAGAAGAAGGTTTCCCGGTCAGCGGTCTCGACGACTTCACCCGCATACATCACCGCCACGCGGTGCGCCATCTCGGCCACCACTGCGAGATCATGAGTGATCAGCAGGACCGACATCCGGCGTCGGCTCTGCAGCTCGCGCAGTATGTCGAGCACTTGCGCCTGGATTGTCACGTCAAGCGCGGTCGTCGGCTCGTCCGCGATCAGGAGTTCCGGATTGCAGGCGAGCGCCATCGCGATCATCACCCGCTGCTTCATGCCCCCCGAGAACTGAAACGGGTACTCGTGGCGGCGCCGTGCGGCATCGGGGATGCGCACCGCGTCGAGCAGCTCAAGCACGCGGCGCTCGATGTCCGCCCCTTCGAGATCGGTGTGGCGCCTGAGCGTTTCCGCGATCTGCTCGCCGGCGGTCATCACCGGATTGAGGGAGAGCATCGGCTCCTGGAAGATCATCGCGATGCGGGCCCCGCGCACGTCGCGCATCGCGATTTCCGGCAGCGCGAGCAGGTTCTCGCCGTCGAGTTCGACCGTGCCGCCAACGATCTGTCCGGCGTCCGGCAACAACCGCATCACCGAAAGCGCGGTGACCGACTTGCCACAGCCCGATTCGCCGAGCAGGGCGAAGGTTTCGCCGCGCTCGACCGCGAGCGACACGCCGTCGACCGCGCGCACCACCGTCTCGCCGGTGTCGATCCAGGTGCGCAGGTTTTCGATCCTGAGCAATGGACAATTGTTGTTCATCAAGTCAACGAACCGCAGATAAATTCTTTTCAATACCCCCTTGAGGGGTACGCGGATAAACGCCGATAGAAAATCGGGACTCCAAAGCCACAAAGCACACAACAAAATAGACCGGATTTACAGGATCAAAGGGCATGAATCTTCTTGATTCCGTTAACTCTGTCCATCAGCGCACTGCTAAATGCGCCCCGGCGCGGGCCGGGGACGAGCCGCCGCCAGGCGTCTAGCGAGCTGCTCCGGCGAGAGCGCCCGACTCCTGATGCGCGGATCGAATGCGTCGCGCACCGCGTCGGCGAGCAGGTTGGCGGACAGCACCAGCACCAGCATCAGGCAGAAGGCGGCGGCAAGCGACCACCACACTATCGGTTCGCGCGCCATTTCCAGACGAGCGTTGTTGATCATGGTGCCGAAGCTGTTCATCGACGGGTCGACACCGACGCCGACATAGGACAGCACCGCCTCCGCCAGCACCAGGCCGCTGAAATCCATGACTATCGCGATCAGCACGATGTGCATGACGTTGGGCAGGATATGGCGCGTCATGATGCGCCAATGCGAGACGCCGAAGGCATGCGCCGCCTCGATATATTCCAGTTCGCGCAGCTTCAGCGCTTCGCCGCGCAACAGGCGGCACAGCCCCGTCCAGCTCATCACGCCGAGAATCAGGCAAAGCCAAAGCAATCGGAAATCGGCCCGCTCGATCGTGGTGTCGAACCGCTCGGGATGCGTTTCGATATAGACCTGCATCATGAGCACCGCGGCAGCGATCAACAGAACGCCCGGAATCGAGGACAGCGTTGTGTAGATGTACTGGATCACGTCGTCCACCCAGCCGCGAAAATAGCCCGCCATGATGCCGAGCAGCAGCGCGAACGGCAGCATCACCAAGGTGGTGAGCGTGCCGATCATCAGCCCGGTGCGGATGCTTTTCAATGCTTGATAGAAAACATCCTGTCCGACCTTGTCGGTGCCAAACACGTGATACTTGGCGCTGAGCGCGACGAGCGGCCCGGCGATGAGCAGCACCAGCGCGAGCGTCAGCAGCACGACGCGCCACGGCATCTCGGTCTCGCCGCGCCACACCGCGCGCCAGGCATGATCCATATCGCCGGCGCGGCGCTTGGCAAGCAGCGCGCACAAGAGGGTCGTCAGCACGCACCAGGCGATCGCCGCCGCGGCAATACCGTAGAGCGCGCGCTGCGCGACGTCCGCCGCCCAGTCCGCGTGCGGGTCTTTAAGATGGGCGCCGCCGTTCTTGAGGCGCGGATAATCGCGTGCCGGCCTGCCGTCGGGAAGTTCAATGATCTCCTTGGCATAAAGATGGGTGGCAAGCGGCGCTGAATAGGTTTTGTCCTTGCGCGTCCTCAATGGTTCGGCCAGGCGGTCGAACACGCTCAGCACCTCGACCGCATAGACGCGTTTGTCCCCCTTGTCCGGAAGGGCGGGGCGATAGTGCAGCGAATCAAGAAGACCAATGACAATAAAGAAAACCAATACCGTCAGCGCCGCCATGCCGCTGGCGCTGCGCGCCACGCGGCGCCACGGCACGAGCAGATGCTCGCGCCGCCGAATGTACCACGCATACAACACAAACACCGCGACCAGCAGCCAAACCAGCACATCGGTCGATAGGATGGCAAGCTTAAAAGGCATGTGATCACCGAGCACCGCTCACTCCAGCCTGACCCGCGGATCGACCAGCGTGTACGAGATGTCCGTCATGATGAGCCCGGCGATGTAGAGCACGGATCCCAGGAACACCATCGCGCGCACCACCGCGAAATCCTGGGAGTTGATGGCGTCGATCGTATAGCTGCCCAGGCCGGGAATGCCGAAGAAGGCCTCCGTGATGAGACTGCCCATGAACAGGAGCGGAATCACCACCACCACGCCGGTGAGGATCGGGATCATGGCATTCTGCAGTACGTGGCGGAACAGCACGCGCAGTTCCGACAAGCCCTTGGCGCGTGCCGTCCGCACATAATCCCTGTTGATTTCCTCCAAGAATATGGTGCGGTACCACCGCGCATTCGATCCGATGCCGCTCACGACGCCAATCAGGACCGGAAGAACGAGAAACTTGACGGCATCGACGCCGCCGTCGTAGCCGGAAATCGGAACCAGGTTCCACAGCTTGCCGACCAGGTACTGGCCGCCGATGATGTAGAAGAGTCCGGAAATCGACATCATCGCCACGCACAGCACCACGCCCCAGAAGTCGACATAAGTGGCCCGGAAAAACGCCATCAGCAGCGCAAGCGTGATGTATGCCGCAAGCCCGGCCAGGAATACCGGGAGCGCAATCGCGAGGCTGGGCCACGTGCGCGTTCTGATGTCGTATCCGATGTCCCGCCCCTGATCGGAGCGGCCGAAGTCGAAAACGAAGAGCTTGACCGACTTTTCAAAGAAGATGGTGTCGGTGAGCCGCGTCGCGCCGGCGGCGCTGTCGTTGTAAAGAAGCGGCTTGTCGTAGCCGCGTTCCTGCTTCCATTTCGCGATCGCCTCCGGCGTGACGCGTTTTACACCGAGGTGCACGCGCGCCATGTCCTCGGGCGAATTGACAACAAAAAACAGCGCGAAAGTGATGACGTTGACCCCGATCAGGATCGGGATTGCGTAGAGCAGCCGCCGGATGATGTACGCGCCCATATCAAATTATTCAGTCACGCCTCATCAGTCACCGGCTTCGCGGTGGCGCGCTCGCGGCGCCGGAACGTGAGGATGGCCGGCACCACGCTCAGCGCGAACGCGAGCAGGATCACCACCACGGGCCATGCCATCGGCTGATTCCATTGGCGGCGCAGTTTTTCCCGGAGCTGCGGATCGATGCGCCGGTACTTGAGCCCGTTGTTCGCCATCTGGTTGGGCTTGCTGTTGTAGACCCAGGCGTGGTGCAGCGTGTAGTCCTTGGGGAAAAGGCTCCAGACCCACGGCGCATCATGACGCGCGATGTCAACCATGCGGTCGATGATCGCCTGGCGCTCGGGTCCGTTGTACATGTGCTTCATGCGTTCGAACAATCGATCGAACTCGGGATTGGCGTAGTTGGAAGCGTTTTCGCCGCCGACTTTCACCTTGCCCTGCGCGCCATGCAGCAGGAACAGGAAGTTCTCCGGGTCGGGATAGTCGGCGTTCCAGCCGAGGAAATAAAGCTGGACGTTGCCTTTGCGCACCTTGTCCTGGAAGCGATTGTAGTCGGTCGCGCGCACCGCGAGCTGCACGCCGAGTTTCTCGAACTGCTTCACGTACCAGTCGAGCCGGGACTTGCTGTCGGCGCCGGCCGAGGTGGTGTCGAGATTGACCAGCAGCGGCTGACCTGATTTTTCGCCGCGTCCATCGGGATAGCCCGCTTCCGCCAGCAGCTTCTTGGCATGGTCGATCGATTTCCGCCGCGGCGTGCCGTCGACCCAGTCGTAGCTGTAGGGATTGATGCCCTCCTTGCCGTCGCGGTAGCCGAAAATGCCGGGCGGGATGGGTCCCTGCGCCGGGATGCCCCGGCCGTTGCGGAAAATCGAGATGAATTCCTCCTGATCGACGGCGATCGAAATCGCGTGACGGAGCTTGCGTGCCCGTTCCGAATTTCCGCCCACCACCGGGTCCAGCATATTGAAACCAAGATAGAACACGCTGGTGGCGACCGAGGTTTGCAGCCTGATGCCGCGCGCCTCCATGTCTTCTGTCAGCGTGACATCGCCCTGGCCGGTGAACTGAACCGCTTGATCGAAGGTATCCGAGGCGATTCCCGAGGCATCGTAATAGCCTTGCAGGAACTTGTTCCAGTACGGGATCTGCTCCTTCTCCAGGCTGAATACCACCTTGTCGATGAACGGCAGCGGCTTGCCGGCGTCTTTCAGCAGCCCCGCCTCCGCATCACCCGGTTCGCCTTCGTCCGGATAGACCTCGCCCTTGTAGTTGGGATTGCGCTCGAGCACCATCTGGCGGTTGGGATTATTGACCGTCAGCATGTAGGGACCGGTGCCGATCGGGAACCAGTCGAGCGTGATGTTCTTCTCCGCCATTCCGGGCTGGGCGAAGAAGCGGTCGGCCTCCGGCGGGACGGGTGCGAAAAACGGCATCGCGAGCCAGTACAGAAACTGCGGATACTTGCCCCGCACCTTGATGCGATAGGTATAGCGGTCGACCGTCTGCGCGCCTTCAAGTCCGAACTGGGTGAGATCGAGGAAGCCGATTGCCGGCAGCGCCTTGTCGGCCTTGGCAAGCGCCGCCGCCAGTTCCTTGAGGCCAACGATATACTCGCTCATCAGCCCCAGGATCGGCGAATGCAGGCGCGGATGCGCAAGCCGCTTGATTTGATGTACGTAATCGGCGGCCACGAGTTCGCGCGTGCCCTGCCGCCTGAAGTCGCCGAGCGCGTAAATGCCATCGAGGTCGCCGGGCCTGAGATTGTGATAACGGAGCGTCCCCTTCTCGTCGGTGGCGAGCGCGGGATGCGGCTGATAAAACACGCCCGGCCGGATGCGGATCGCGTACTCGCTGAACGCAATGTCTTTGGCGTCAGCGTTGTCGGACAACTGACGGCCCTGGGCATCGAAAAACGCCGGGCGCGGCAGTTCGGCTGCGCCAAACGGAATCAGCTCGTAGGGGCGCTTGAAGTAGTGGTATTGGAGGGGCGGCTGGTAAATCTGCGCGATGAACGTGTATTCGTTCTCGCTATACGACTGCACCGGATCGAGGTGCTTGGGGCGCTCGGGGAACGACGAGTAGAAGATATTGGCACCCGCTTGCGATGCCGGATAAGGGTTATTCCACGGTGAACCGTCACATCCGCCGAACAGCACGAGGCACAGCAGCAGGCAGGGACGAAATGAGCACATCATCGCCCGCCAAGTGTAGCTTAAAAGCGGCAATTGG
>Ga0156176_1182_pt1 | contig 53061 bp, 50 predicted proteins | sample RifCSPlowO2_12_FD_107829 | JGI IMG/M metagenome (GOLD analysis project Ga0156176, IMG submission 107829) | Betaproteobacteria bacterium RIFCSPLOWO2_12_FULL_62_58
CGTATTATAGCGGCTGCAATGGTAGCTATCGTAGAGCGTGCGGGCCTGTGGCAGCCCATGACGCGCGCCGTGATGAAATGGACACGCCGCCGGTCGCAGGCCAAGTGCCATCAATACCGCCCGGTGGGCGATGCTTCCAAGCGCGAGAATCGCGGCGCCGTTTGGCAGTGCGGCGATCTCGCGGCGCAGGTAAGCATTGCAGCGTCCGACCTCTTCGGGCAGGGGTTTGTTTTGCGGCGGCAGGCACTTCACGGCGTTGGTAATGCGGCAGCCAAACAGGCGGAGGCCGTCCTTCGGATCGGTCGCCACGCCCTGATTGGCGAAACCGAAACGGTGCAGCGTGTCGTAGAGCAGGATACCGGCATGGTCGCCGGTAAACGGCCGACCGGTGCGATTGGCGCCGTGCATCCCCGGAGCGAGCCCCACGATGAGCAGCCTCGGTTGAGCGTCACCGAACGGCGCCACCGGCTTCGCATGGTAATCCGGAAATTCGGACCGCACCTCCTCCAGGTGCTGCGCCAGGCGGTTACACAGGCGGCAATCGGTCGAAAAGCGCGTAACGGGATCCGTCATTGACAAGCTTCGAGGACTTTGCGATTCCGTGCCGCCAACGCCCGTGGCTGGGAGCGGCGGACACGATGTAGGCCCGGCTAGGGTTTGCGCGGCCATAGGCGGACCACTGCAGTATGGGGCTGCGCTGCGCCCCCTTGCTCCGGCTGCAGCGTGACATGATCGATGCCGAAACCGTCGTGCAGCGCCGCACGCGCGGCTTCCAGCGTTTCCGGCCAGTGCGCCAGATCGTCCACTTCGAGGTGCGCCGACAGCGCCACGCTGCCCGGCGTGATGCTCCAGACATGGAGGTCATGGACCGACGCCACGCCGGGCACCGCCGCCAGCGTTCTACCAAGCTGTGCAAGATCGACAGAAGCCGGCACGCCTTCCATCAGGACATGCAGCGTGTCGCGCAATAACCCGAGCGTGCTCATCAGGATCAGACCCGCGATCACCAGTGACAAAATCGGGTCGATCAGGACCCAGCCGGTGACGTAGATTACGGCGCCGGCGATCAATGCCGCCACGGAACTTACCAGATCGCCCATGACATGGATCAGCGCCGCGCGCGCATTGAGGCTGTGCTCGCTGCGGCCCAGCATGAAAACCACCACGCCGTTGACAACGAGCCCGATGAACGCGATCACTATGACGCCGCCGGCGATCACCGGTCTCGGTTCGAGCAGCCGTTGTACCGCCTCCACCACCAGCACCACGATGATGGCCAGCATCAGCAGGCTGTTGAGCATGGCGCCGATCACCTCGGCGCGCGCCCAGCCATAGGAATGACGCAATCCCACCGGACGCTGCGCCAGCCACCCCGCGACGGCGGCAAGCGCCAGGGCGAGCGCGTCCGAGAACATATGGCCGGCATCGCTTACCAGCGCCAGCGAATCCGACCACAAGCCGCCGGCCAGTTCGATCACGGCATAGACCAGCGTGACCATCAGCGCCGCGATGAACGCCGGCTTGCCTTCATGAGCAGGGCGGTGGCGGTGCGAAGACATCGTAGGAAACCTAGTGTGGTGAGTCATTATTTCGATGCAGAATTCCTCAAGCCGCTCGCATTGAGAAAGTGTAGGTCAGGTTGCCGCATCGGTGACTACCTGACGCTCAGCGGATGTCGGGGAACGCTGCGCGTACCCCAACCTACGCCCAAGATCGTGCAACGAATTAACGACTCGGGACACTAGCGATTGTTGAAAAGTCAATTAGCACGTCCCCTCTCCTCCGCCCTCCCATCAAGGGAGAGGGAGTTTTTCAACAGACTGCTATGCGAGCGGAAGATCCCCGCTTTTCAGACCCAGGCCCGCGATCGAACGCAGCGCGTCTACGTAGTGAGCGTCCTCGCGCAGCTTGACCATGCTTTCGGCGTGCGCTCGGCCATGCATGCGCGCGAGGCGCGCCAGGCTGACCGCCGGGATGGAGAAATTGAAACCGGCCAGCAGTTCGTCGGCAGCGGCGGGATTGTTGCACGTTAGAACCATGTCGCAGCCGGCGCTGAGCGCGGTGCGCGCGCGTTCGACCACGCCGCCGGCGACGCTTGCAGCTGCCATGCTGAGATCGTCGCTGAACACTATGCCGTCGAACGTGAGTTCGGTGCGCAGGATCTTTTTGAGCCATATCGAAGAGAAACCGGCGGGGCTGTAGTCAACTTGAGGGTAAATGACGTGAGCCGGCATGATGCCGCCGAGACCCGCTCCGATCAGGCGGCGGAACGGCATGAGATCGCTTAGTTCGATTTCGGCGTAGGAACGATCGTCGACCGGGATTTCATGGTGAGAATCGGCGCGCACATAGCCGTGGCCCGGATAATGTTTGCCGACCGCGCTCATGCCGCCCTGCCGGAGTCCCTGCACGAGCGCGCGCGCCAGTTCGGCGACCACCTGCGGGTCCGAATGCAGCGCGCGATCGCCGATGACACTGCTGTTGCCGTGGTCGACGTCAAGTACCGGCGCGAAGCTCAGATCGACGCCGTGCGCGCGCAATTCCGCGGCGAGCACGAATCCGACCTCGTGCGCCAAGTGCTTCGCCTCCTGCGGATTCGCGTCCCAGACCTTCCCGAGTTCGCGCATGGCAGGTATGGCTGTGAAGCCTTGCCGGAAGCGCTGCACCCTGCCGCCTTCGTGATCGACCGCGATAATCAGCGCCGGACTGCGCAACGCGTGAATTTCGGCGGTCAGTCTCAGCAGCTGCTCGGGCGTGGCGTAGTTGCGCGAAAACAGGATCACGCCGCCTGTGAGCGGATGCAGCAGCCGGCGGCGATCGTCCGGCGTAAGCTCGGTGCCCGCTACGTCGAGCACCACCGGCCCGAGCGCCATGGTCGGCGTGCTCATGCCCCCGCCTCCAGCACCACGCAGGCGCAGGCGAGACTCGCCTCGTCACTGATGGTCACGTGGTGGCTGACAATGCCGCGGTCCTTGACCAGGCGCTCCAGGTTGGGATGAAAAGTCAGTCCCGGCTTACCCACCTTGTTCTGCACCACGCTGATGCACTGCAACGTCACGGGATAGCGAAAACCGGTTCCCATCGCCTTGGAGAACGCTTCCTTGGCTGCGAAGCGATTGGCGATGAACAGCACCGGCCGCGCCGTTTTCTGATAGGCCGGCCACTCGAGCGGCGTCAGCACCCGACGTGCAAATCGCTCGCCGTATTTATCCATCAGCCGCGCCACGCGCTGCGGCTCGATCACGTCGATGCCGATGCCGTAGATCATCGCGCCGACTCCATGAGTCTTTTCATCTCGCGCACCGCCTGCGCGAAACCGACCATTAGCGCATGGGCGACGATCGCGTGCCCGATATTGAGTTCGCGTACGTGGGCAATTGCGGCGACCGGCTGCACGTTCTGGTAATTCAGGCCGTGTCCGGCATTGACCTGCAGCCCCTTCCGCGCCGCGTATGCGGCCGCAGTGCGAATCTTTTCGAGCTCCACGGCCTCCCCGTCTGTCGTGTAGGCGTCCGCATAGCGCCCGGTATGCAGTTCGACGATCGGCGCCCCGGTCCCGTGCGCGGCATCGATCTGAACGGCGTCTGCGTCGATGAACAATGACACGCGGATGCCGGCGGCGCCGAGATCGCGCACCGCATTCCTCACCCGCTCGAAATTATTCTTCACGTCCAGCCCGCCCTCGGTTGTGAGTTCCGAGCGCTTTTCCGGAACCAGACAAACATCGTGGGGCTTTACGCGCAGGGCGACCTTGATCATCTCCTCGGTGACGGCCGATTCCAGGTTCATGCGCGTCTTGAGCACCCGCCGCAAGATCGTCACGTCCTCGTCCTGGATATGCCTGCGGTCTTCGCGCAGATGCAGAGTAATGTAATCGGCGCCCGCCGTCTCGGCAACGAGCGCCGCCTCGATCGGACTGGGGTAGCGGGTGCCGCGCGCCTGGCGCAGCGTCGCCACGTGGTCGATGTTGACGCCCAGAAGAATCATAGCGCTTGCAGGTCGCGCAACAGCTGTCGCGTGTGCAGGGTCTTGTTGCCGAGGTGATGATTGATCAGCGCGCGCATCAGCAGCTTGCTCTGCTGCAGGCTCGCTGCGCTCGCATAGTCGTCCGATTGCATATCGATCAGCGTTTGCCCGGTCAATTCTACCCCGTTTCGCGCTGCATCACCGCGCTGCACGACCGGTCCGCGCTCCATGACATACGTATAACTCAGCTCCGCCCTGATCGGAGCACCCGTTTCCGCATCGCGGTCAAGCATCAGTCCGTAGCCGAGTTCGCGCAGCAGGTTCTTTTCGAAGCGGCGCAGGGTCACCGCGTGGTCGTCATTGCGGCCGAGGGCCTCCAGCGTCTCCCGATACACCGCAAACAGCTGTTCGTGAGGATCGTCACGCGGGAGCAGCTTGAGCAGCAGTTCGTTGAGATAGAAGCCGCAGATCAGGGAAAGGCCTTTGAGCGGCGTGTAACCGCCTTCCCATTCCGCCTTGTGCAGCGTGCGCAGGTCCATTTTTCCGGACCAGGACAGCAGCAGCGGCTGAAATGCGAGCAGCACCCCGTGCAACGTCGATTTGGGGCGCCTTGCGCCGCGCGCCACCAACGCGACGCGCCCGCGGTCGCGCGTGAAGCTTTCGACGATCAGACTGGTTTCCCGGAACGGGTAGCTGTGCAGCACGAATGCCGGCTGCCCGTCGTGGCGGGACTTATGCGTCATATCCTATGCGCTTGAGCGTGCTCTCGTCATCCGCCCAACCGCTCTTGACCTTCACCCATACCTCCAGAAACACCTTGCCGCCAAACAGCGCTTCCATGTCCTTGCGCGCCTGGGTGGCGATCGATTTCAGCTTCGCCCCGCGACTGCCGATCACGATCGGTTTTTGGCTGTCCTTGTCGACAATAATCGCGGCGTAAATGCGCCGCAGGCTGCCGCGGGTCTCGTAGCGTTCGATTTCCACGGCGGTCGCATACGGCAGTTCATCGCCAAACAACCGGAACAGTTTTTCGCGGATCAACTCCGCGGCCAGAACGCGCTCGCTCGAGGTGGTGATTTCTTCCTCCTCGAACAGCCGCGTGCCCACGGGCAGCAGCGGCACGATGGCGTTCACGAGCTCCTCGATTCGCAGCCCCTTCTGTGCCGAGACCGGCACGATCGCCGAACACCTGAACCGCTCGTGGAGTTGTCTGACGAAAGGCAGAAGAAGATTCTTGTCGCGCAAACGGTCGACCTTGTTGATCGCCAGCACCAACGACGCTTGCCGCGGGAACATTTTATGCAGCGCTGCGTCGCGTTCGTCGAACTTCATGGCCTCGATCACCCACAACACGACATCGACGTCCTTCAGGCCGTGGGTCACGCTGCGGTTCATGAAACGGTTAAGCGCCGAGGCGTGCCGCGTCTGAAAACCCGGCGTGTCGACGAAAACGAGCTGGGCGTCGTCACGCGTCAGAATCCCGGTAACGCGCTGCCGGGTCGTCTGGGGCTTGCGCGAGGTAATGCTGATCTTCTGGCCGACCAGGCGATTAAGCAGCGTGGATTTCCCGACATTGGGCCGGCCGACGATCGCGACGTAGCCGGCACGATGGGCGGATTCACTCATCCGCGGGTCGCGAGTTCGTATGCCTGGCGCGCCGCGTTCTGTTCGGCATGGCGCCGGCTGCTGCCCTCGCCCAGCGAGCGGATATCGAGCGCGGGGATCACGCATTCGACCTGGAACACATGTTCGTGAGCCTCGCCGCGCTTGGCAACCACCGCATACTGCGGCAACGCCATGCGTCGGCTCTGCAGGTATTCCTGCAGCAGCGTTTTGGGATCCTTGCCGGTGGTTTGGGGATCGACTGTTGCGAGCGCATCGGTGAACAGCATACCCACCAAGCTCCGGGCGGCGTCGAATCCGCCGTCAAGAAAAGCCGCCCCAACCACGGCTTCCACCGCATCAGCGAGGATCGACGGCCGCCGAAAACCGCCGCTCTTGACCTCACCTTCACCGAGCAGGATCTGCTCGCCGAAGCTGAATTTCCGAGCAACGGCTGACAGGGATTGCTGATTGACCAGACTGGCGCGCAGCCGCGACAATTCACCTTCGGAAAGCCGCGGAAACTTGTGGTACAGCTCGAGCGCGATGACGCAGTTTACGACACTGTCGCCGAGATACTCGAGGCGTTCGTTGTGCGTGGCGCTGTAACTGCGATGAGTCAGCGCCTGCCGCAGCAGCCTGGGATCGTTGAACGAATGGCCGATTCTGCGACAGAAGCCTTCGAGGTCCATCACGGATCGGCAGGCGCCCCGTCCACGTTACTTGGCGGAGCTTGCGTTGAAATCGAGGCAGATGCTCATGTTTGCGAACAGCGGTACACGCACCGCGTATTCTATGCTGATAACCAACTGATCGCCGTCCTTCTCGATTTGCAAATCACTGGGGCTGACCGCGCTGATGTACTCAACGTCTGCCCTGCGCTGGAACGCGTTCTCGATGGCCTGCCGCTGGCCGCTCTGCAATGTCGGGTCACTGGCGACAACTTTCAACGTCTTCTGGAGCGTGAAGTAGTCCATGTACGCCGGTCCGATCTTGAAAACCAACAGTGCGGCAAATACCAGCATCACGGCCCATACCATGAAGCCCGTCAAGGTCAAGCCTTCTTGTTTGCGCATGATCTTCCCCTCAGTTGATCGATCGGCCAATCCTTTTGAATTCGTCGAAATTCCACCAAATGAGAAACGCCTTCCCGACGATGTTTTCTCCCGGCACGAAACCCCAGTAGCGGCTGTCGCTGCTGCTGTCGCGGTTATCTCCCATCAAAAAGTAATGTCTCTGCGGCACGGTGCAGGTGAATCCGGTGTCATTGTAAGTGCAATTATCGCGAAAAGGAAACAGGCGCACGCCGCTCAACTGCAGGCTCGGTGTTTCGGGTTGGACCAGGATCGCGTGCCGGTGATTGCCGAGTTTCTCGTTGAAGCGCCGCGCGGACACGAAGTTCAAGCCCGATTCCACGTAATTATACTCGCCGGCCGGGGCGACAGTGACTTCCTCGCCATTGATCGACAACCGTTTGTTGCGATAAGTAATTTTATCCCCGGGGAGCCCGACCACCCGTTTGATGTAATCGAGCGACGGATTTTCCGGATAACGGAACACCATGACCTCGCCGCGTTGCGGCTCGCTCACGTCGATGAGCTTCAGGTTGACTATCGGAAGCCGGATCCCATATGTGTATTTGTTCACCAGAATGAAATCCCCGACGAGCAGCGTCGGCAGCATGGAACCGGATGGAATCTTGAACGGTTCAACCAGAAATGAGCGCAACAGGAACACGATCAGAATGACCGGAAAGAAGCTTTTCGGATACTCGACCCACCATGGTTCGGGCTGGTCGGGACGGCGGCTGCGCTTTAGAACGAAATGATCGAGCAGCCAGATCGCTCCGGTGAATACCAGCAGCAGAAACATGATCAGGGCGAAGTTCACTTCTTGTCCTTTTCGTGATGGGTGATGGGTGATGGGTGATGGGTGGTTACGCCTGCGGCAGGTCGCTCGTGTTTACTCATGGCTCATTACCCATTGCCCATTACCTATCACTTCTCCACCTGTAGAATCGCAAGGAATGCTTCCTGCGGGATTTCGACGTTGCCGACCTGCTTCATGCGCTTTTTGCCCGCCTTCTGCTTCTCGAGCAGCTTCTTCTTGCGCGTGATGTCGCCCCCGTAGCATTTCGCAAGCACGTTCTTGCGCAGCGCCTTGACTGTTTCGCGCGCGATGATGTGAGAGCCGATCGCCGCTTGCACCGCGACGTCGAACATCTGGCGCGGAATCAGCTCACGCATCCTGACGACAAGTTCGCGACCGCGATACTGCGCGTTGTCGCGGTGCACGATCAGGGACAGCGCGTCCACGCGGTCGCCGTTGATCAGGATGTCGAGCTTGACCAGATCGCCGGCCCGGTATTCGAGGAAATCGTAGTCAAGCGAGGCGTAGCCGCGCGAAACAGACTTCAGCTTGTCGAAGAAATCCATCACCACTTCATTGAGCGGCAGCTCGTAGGTGAGCATGACCTGGCGCCCGAGGTACTGCATATTGCGCTGCGTGCCCCGCTTCTGGGTACACAGCGTCATAACCGGGCCGACATAATCCTGCGGCACCAGGATGGCGGCCGTGATGATCGGCTCGCGGACCTCCTCGACCCTGGAAGGATCGGGCAGCTTCGACGGATTCTCGATCTCGATCACCGAGCCATCGCGCAGGGCGACCTGGTAAACCACCGTCGGCGCGGTCGTGATGAGCGCCATGTTGTACTCGCGCTCGAGCCGCTCCTGGACGATATCCATGTGCAACAGCCCCAGGAAGCCGCAGCGAAACCCGAAGCCCAGCGCCTGGGACGATTCCGGCTCGAACCTGAGGGATGCATCATTGAGTTGAAGCTTCTCCAGCGCGTCACGCAGCGCATTGTACTCGCCGGGATCCACTGGATAGAGGCCGGCGAATACCTGCGGTTTGATCTCCTTGAAGCCCGGCAACGATTCCCCGGCGGGATTGTCCGCCACCGTCAACGTGTCACCGACTCGCGCCCCCTTGAGCTCCTTGATGCCGGCAGTGACGAAGCCCACTTCGCCGGCCGCGAGCCGGTCCCTGGTCCTCGATTTCGGCGTAAACGTGCCGACCTGCTCGCACAGGTAACTTGCCTTGGTCGACATAAGGAGGACGCGATCCTTGGGCCGCAGTTCACCATCGACGACGCGCACCAGCATGACCACGCCGACGTAGTTATCGAACCAGGAATCGATGATGAGCGCCTTGAGCGGCCGCTGTGCATCCCCTCGCGGCGGCGGAATGCGCTTGATCACCGCTTCCAGGATGTCCGCCACGCCCTCGCCGGTTTTGGCGCTGACTTTCAATGCGTCTTTTGCCGGGATGCCGATAATATCTTCGATCTCGGCGATCACGCGCTCCGGGTCAGCCTGCGGCAGGTCCATTTTGTTGAGTACGGGCACCACTTCCACGCCCTGCTCGATCGCGGTGTAGCAGTTGGCCACCGTCTGCGCCTCCACGCCTTGGGAAGCATCGACCACCAGCAGCGCGCCTTCGCACGCAGCGAGCGAACGCGACACCTCGTAGGAAAAATCGACGTGCCCCGGCGTATCGATCAGGTTGAGCGCATAGATTTGCCCGTCACGCGCCCGGTAATCGAGCGCGGCAGTTTGCGCCTTGATGGTAATGCCGCGCTCGCGCTCGAGGTCCATCGAGTCGAGCACCTGCTCCCCCATTTCGCGCTCGGTCAGGCCGCCGCACAGCTGGATGATGCGGTCAGCCAATGTCGACTTGCCGTGGTCGATGTGGGCGATGATGGAAAAATTGCGGATATGCTGCATGGAAAAGGGCGCCGTGCAGCGCCCTTGTCGCCTGTCAAAGCAGCGTATTTTATCGGATTTTCACCAGGAACGCAGCAATCACCGTGGGATCGAGAAAATAATGGCAGAGCTCGCGCTCGTCGTGCGCCGGCCGCGCCGGCGCATCAGTTGCCATCAGCTTTGAACGGAATGTAAAGCGAGTTTGTCCCGCGCCGGATCAACAGCGCCACGATGCGGCCCTTTTCGAACTGGCTCATCAGTTCCTTGAAGTGCTCGACCGATTTCACGTCCTGGTTATTGACCGCGAGGATGATGTCGCCGCGGCGGATGCCCGCCCGCGTCGCCGGACCCTGTGTATTTTCGACCAGCGCGCCGCCGTCGACTTTGAGTTCCTTGCGCTGAGCTTCGCTCAGATCGGCGAGCGCCATGCCGTACTGGCTCATCGCCGCCGGCGGCTTGCCGCCGCCCCGCCGCGACTGCCGTGCCGCGCGGTCGTCCTGCAACTCACCCACGACAACCTGCACGTCGCGCGCCGCTTTGTTGCGCCAGACCTGCACCGCCACCTTGGTCCCCGGGCGGGTCGCCCCGACGATACGCGGCAAATCCTCCGAGGAATTTACGGCTTTCCCGTTAAATCTGAGGATCACGTCGCCCGAGTCGATGCCCGCCTTGTCCGCCGGGCCGCCCTTCTCGACCGAATTTACCAACGCTCCAGCCGGCTTGGACAGGCCGAAGGACTCGGCAAGCTCCTTCGTGATCGGCTGGATGACCACGCCGATGCGGCCACGCGTGACTTTGCCCGAGGCGCGCAGCTGTTGTGCGATGTCGCTGGCGACGTCGATCGGGATGGCGAACGACAGCCCCATGAAGCCGCCGGTACGGCTGTAGATCTGCGAGTTGATGCCGACGACCTCACCCCTGAGGTTGAAAAGCGGGCCACCCGAGTTGCCAGGATTGACCGCGACGTCGGTTTGGATGAACGGTACAAAGTTTTCCTGCGGCAGCGAGCGCCCCTTGGCGCTGACGATGCCCGCGGTCACGCTGTTCTCAAACCCGAACGGCGAGCCGATCGCCGCTACCCATTCTCCCGCCTTGAGCCGGTTGGGATCCCCGAACCGGACCGCTGGCAGTCCACTCGCCTCGATCTTGATGAGCGCCACGTCGGTGCGGCGGTCGGACCCGATCACCTTGGCCTTGAATTCGCGCTTGTCATTGAGCTTGACCGTGACCTCGTCGGCGGCGTCCACTACGTGCGCGTTGGTCAGGATGTAACCATCGGTGCTGATGATAAAACCGGACCCCAGCGACTGCGACTGGAATTCGCGCGGCGCGGGATTCGGGATAAAGCGGCGGAAAAACTCGTAGAACGGGTCATCCTCCTGCAAATTCGGAATCTGCGGCACCAGGGGACTCCTCACCGACTGGGTGGTGCTGATGTTGACCACTGTCGGCCCCTGTTTCTCCACCAGTTCCGTGAAATCCGGAAGTTGCGCTGCTGTTGCGACAGGCACCAACACAAACAGTGCAACGATAAGCCGTTCTAACATGCGACTGACCTCTTGACTTCGGGGATGCTTGTTTGAAAATAACATTGGCGCGGCACTATTGCTTGGCGGCGGCGTTGGTTCTCAGCTCGAGCGAATTGGCGATCTGCATTACGGTGGCAGCCGGGGCTTCACCCAGCACCGTCACCATGTGGTCGGCAACCGAGCGCGTGTAAATGCTGACGGCGCCCTGATGGGTCAAGGTCTGTCCCTGTCGCTCCTTCGGCATGGACTCGATGAAGACCGATACGGCGGCGATGCCATCGGAGAATACGATTTGCGCCACGGAATCGGCGCGGCCCGAGACCATGCGCCTGACTTCCATCAGTTTCTTGAAGCCGGCCGGCTGATTATTGATCACCCAACCGCTGTCGGCGGGTCGTTCGGACACGTTCAGCGCCGAACGATCGACGCGCCACTTCTGGCTCCTCGCCGCATACTTCGATTTGACCTTGTCGCGGTTGAAGCTGCCGCCGACCATGAGTTGCGTGAACGCAAAGGATTCCACGGTTTCATTTTTTTCACCGAACGTGCGCACGCGCAACGGCAAGCCGGACCGGACCTCCACGCAGAAGTGGCGGCCGTAGCGCAAGCTGTCCTTCGGCTCGAGCGTGACAACCTGGCACTCATGACCCGCAACACGGTCACGCGGTCCTGTCTTGACCGCATAATTCTCGGTTATGCCCGTCAGGCGCTCGGGCATCAACGCGGGCAACAGCCGCGCGTTGCGCTGTTCAATGATCACGGTCTTGCTGCTGGGCAGGTAGCAGGTAACCTGATCGTTGCTGCGTATCACCTCGCGCGCCGGGCCGTCAAGCGTTTCGAGCTTCTCGAACACGCCGCCGGCGGGGTTCGCATAATGCACGATACGCGAAGTCTCGGAAAGCCCGCGGTGCTGGTAAACAAAAGTGCCTGAATAGTTGATCTGATTCGATGCGCTGGCCATCTTCCTGAGCCAGGTCAGGCCTTCCCGGGCATCCCCGCTGTCCGCCAGCGCGAAATGAGCGGCCGACAAACCGAGGAGAACGACCGGCCAGACAGCTTTCATACGACGATCAACGGTTTTTCGCAGGCTGACTGACAGACACGCTGCGGATGTAAGGCGCGACACCCTGAATCGCGGTGCTCGGCGAGAATCCCTGGTGCGCCAGAAGATACTCGTTCATGCTGCCTTCGCTGGGAACACTGGCCATCTGGGGAGCGGGTGCGGGAAGAATAGCGGCCGGGGCTGGAGCGCGCGCGATTTCAGGCTGGGTACTGACCGTGCTGGTCGAGATGGCGACCCACCCGACCAGCGCGACGGCTGATATTGAGGCCGCGGCCGACAGGGCGTAAGTCACGATCTTTCTCGCCGCCCTGCGGCGCGGCGCCATCACTATCGGCTCCTGCGCCAGGCGCTCGCTCACGCGACGCTTCAAGTTTGCCGACAGCAGCGCGTCGCCGCGCAGCGCATCGCCAATCAGATGAAACGTATCCCAGCTCTCGCGCAGTTCACGCTGCTGCCTGAGGCGGGCGAGTTCCTGCCGCGCCTGCCGCTCGTCAAGCTCGCCGTCCATCAAAGCGGAAATCTTGTCCATCCTACCATCTCCTGTCTTTACGCGTGCCGAGTAGCGGTCTCAGTTTCTCGGCTATCGCCTCGCGCGCCCTGAAAATCCGCGATCGGACAGTGCCGATCGGACAGTTCATGATGCTCGCGATGTCTTCGTAGCTCAAACCCTCGATCTCTCGCAAGGTAATCGCCGTCCGTAACTCCTCTGGCAGTTCTTCGAGCGTTTGGTTCACCGCCTCAGCGACTTGCCGGCTCATCAGCTCGTTCTCCGGCGTATTCAGGTCTCGCAGCTGGTCGCCGTCCTCGAAATTCTCCGCCTCCTCGCTGCCGAAATCCGTGGTCGTCGGCGCACGACGCCCCATCGCCACCAGGTAGTTCTTGGCGGTATTGATGCCGATCCGATACAACCACGTGTAAAACGCGCTATCGCCGCGGAACGTCGGCAACGCGCGATAAGCCTTGATGAACGCCTCCTGGGTCACGTCTTCGACCTCGGCCGCATCGCGGATGAAGCGTGACAGCAGCCGCGCGAGCTTGCGCTGGTACTTGCTCACCAGCAGCTCGAACGCATGCTTGTCTCCGCGCTGCGCGCGCTCGACCAATTGCTGATCGACTTCGCGATCGCTCATCGAACCCGTCCCTGACCTTAATATTATTATCCAAGTCGAGCGGCTTTACCGGCTGGACAAAGCGCACAGTATACCCGTCTGACCTGTTCCCGTGGAGCGCGAGAATCGATCGTTAATCCAATGACAAGGCAGTCTTAAATTAGTTCACTCGCCCGACAGGGGTATGGATCGGGACCGGGTTGACCAGCCGTCAGATTAGGCTATCATCCGCCGTTTCCGCCCGAGGAAACCGATGGCGCCCAGGTTCGACGTCCTGATCATAGGCACCGGCCTGGCCGGCCTCACCCTCGCGCTGCATGTCGCCGACCGCAAGCAGGTTGGCCTCGTCACCAAGAAGCAGTTGCTCGACGGCGCCAGCAGTTGGGCGCAGGGCGGAATCGCCGCGGTGCTGGCCGACGACGACACCGTCGGATCCCATATTCGCGACACCCTCATCGCCGGCGCCGGTCTGTGCGACGAGAACGTCACTCGTTACGTCGTCGAGCATGGGCGCGCTGGCGTGCAGTGGCTGATCGGCCAGGGCGTGCCGTTCACCCGCGACACGGAAAACGATACCGGCTATCACCTCACCACCGAGGGCGGGCATAGCCATCGCCGCGTCATCCATGCCGCTGACGCTACCGGCCGGGCAGTGCAGGCCACGCTCGAAGCCAAGATCAGAGCCCACCCCAACATCACCCTGCTTGAACACCACAACGCCGTTGATCTCATCACCGGCGCCAAGCTGGGCCTTGCCGACAACCGCTGCTATGGCTGTTACCTGCTCGATATCCGATCGGGAAAAGTGCATACCGTTGCGGCCCGGCATACGGTGCTTGCCACCGGCGGCGCCGGCAAGGTCTATCTGTACACGACCAATCCGGACACTGCCACCGGTGATGGCATCGCCATGGGCTGGCGCGCCGGGTGCCGCGTGGCCAACATGGAATTCATCCAGTTCCACCCGACCTGTCTCTACCATGCACACGCCAAGCCATTCCTGATCTCGGAGGCGGTGCGCGGTGAAGGCGGCGTGTTGAAGCTCCCCGACGGCACCCGCTTCATGCCGCTGCACGATCCGCGCGCGGACCTCGCGCCGCGCGATATCGTGGCGCGCGCCATCGACTTCGAAATGAAGAAGCGCGGGCTCGATTGTGTCCAACTCGACATCACCCATCGCCCCGCCGACTTCATCAAGGAGCATTTTCCCAACATCTACATCCACTGCATGGAGCTCGGCATCGACATCACGCGCCAGCCGATCCCGGTGGTGCCGGCCGCGCACTATACCTGTGGCGGGCTGATGACCGATCTGTCGGGCCGCACCGACATTCCCAGTCTTTACGCCATCGGTGAGACTGCCTGCACGGGCCTGCATGGCGCCAATCGGCTCGCCAGCAACTCGCTGCTCGAATGCCTGGTTTTCGGCATGGCCGCAGCCAAGGATATCCTCGCGCAACCTGCGCCGCCTCCGTCCTCGTTGCGGCAGTGGGACGAGAGCCGCGTCACCGACGCCGACGAGGAAATCGTCATCGCGCACAACTGGGATGAGTTGCGGCGTTTCATGTGGGACTACGTCGGGATTGTCCGCACCAACAAGCGACTGGAACGCGCATTGCACCGCATCCGGCTGCTGCAGGAGGAAATCCACGAGTACTACGCGAACTTCCGCGTCACCAATGATCTGCTGGAACTGCGCAATCTGGTGACGAGCGCCGAATTGATCGTGCGCAGCGCGCTCACGCGCCACGAGAGCCGCGGGCTTCATTTCAGCCGCGATTATCCCGATACGCTGCCCGAAGCGCGCAATACGGTACTCGTGCGCTAGCCCGGGCCGTTATCCCGTCTGCGCAGGCCGGGCGAGACCACCACCCTCTCCGCGCCAGCGAATCCCCATTCGATCAGAAAGGCCATCACCGCCGCCGGCACGGCGCCGGCGAGCAGCAGCGTGTGATCGTTGACGGCGAGCCCGGCGACGATGCGCTCGCCATAGCCGCCGGCACCGATAAATGCGGCAATGGTCGCGGTGCCGACGTTGATGACTGCCGAAGTCTTGACGCCGGCGAGAATAGCAGGAGCGGCCAGCGGCAGTTCGATCAGCCGCAGCCGCACTGCTGCCGGCAGTCCCAGCGCCGTGGCCGATTCCCTGAGCGCGCGCGGAACCCCCGAAATCCCCGCCTGGGTATTGCGCACAATGGGCAGCAATCCGTAAAGAAACAGCGCGATGACGGCCGGCAGCGTGCCGATGCGGTCGAGGGCCGCGATCAAAAAGGCAAGCAGCGCGAGCGAAGGCACGGTCTGCAGCACGCCGACCGCGCCCACGATCCAATGCCGGGCATGTTCTGCACGGTCGGCCCAGATGCCGAGTGGAATGCCCAGCGCGACGCTCAACGCAAGCGCGGCAAACACCAAGACGCAGTGCTGCAGCGTAAGACGCCAGAAATCCCGACCGAACAGCGCATCGACAAAGGAACGGCCCGCATGTCCGGCAGCGGGTTGACGCGTCTCTCCGGAACCAGACAGAAAGTCCGCCGCAACCTTCGAAAAAGGCACCGCGGACAGCTCGGCAGCGCCGTTCATCGTAATCATCTGTTCCGCTGAAATCCGACGCTCAAGTTTCTGCAGCGCCTGCCAGGAGCTCGGAAATCGCTGCGGCAAATCCAGGCGATAAAGCAGCACCGCGTCGTAAGCGGGAAAGAAGCCGCGATCGTCTGCGAGCACTTTCAGCTTGTAGCGCCCGATCTTGGCGTCTGTCGAGTAGACGTCGATCACGTCGATCTGTCCAGCGGCGAGCGCCTCGTACGCCAGCCCATGATCGAGGCCGCGTGGCGCTGCAAACGGCAGGTCATAGGCCTTGTGCAACGCCGGCCAGCCATCGTTGCGGTTCAGGAACTCCTGCGACAAACCGAGCCTGAGATCGGCATGCCGTGCAAGATCGGATACGCGCGCGATCCCCAAAGCGGTGGCATGAGGCGCCGGCATCGCAAACGCATAAGTATTGCTGAAACCCAGCGGAACGCCGGCAGCAAGCCCGTGATGGGCCAGCGCATGATTGAGCTCGTTCAGTTCGGGAACGCGCTTGAGCCCGAGCAGCTCAAACGCAATCGTGCCGGTGTATTCCGGATAGACGTGAATCGCATTGCTTTTGAGCGCAGCGAACAGAATGGCGGTGTTGCCCATCCCCTGCTGGTGAACGGCGCGTGCTTCGCCCGCCGCCGTTACCGTCTGAGCGAGAATTTCGCCCAGGATGTAGGACTCGGTGAAACGCTTGGAGCCGATGTTGATGGTCTCCTGGGCCCAAGCGGGTACGGAAACCAGGAGCAGGGCAGCGAGGCGGATCATCACCCCGGCAGATCGCAAGCTATGCTCCGAAAGGATGATGCTGTTCGAATTCGGCAGCCGCGTCTTCCAGTGTCATGAACACGGCGCCGTTGCCGTCGAGCGTGCGGATCAATTTTTCAAGCATCATCATTCGATGGCCGCGGCCGATCACGAACGGATGGAAGGTATAGGTGATGACGCCCCATTCCAGGTTCTCCTTGAGATACATGAAGTCGTCGACCCAGTTGGCGAGCACGTTGTTGGCGTTCCCCAATCCCTGCAGGATCCAGGCCGGGGTGCGGATGAACTCAAAAAGCGGGTAATCGTCGAGCGTCCAGCTCACCGGCATTTCGAGAAGGCGGGTCGGTTTTCCGAACACGGCCGGTTTTTCCAACTCGATCACGTCGCCGTGACGCACGCGATACGGCGTGTAATCGTCGCCCATCATGCTGCTGTCGTAGGCAAAACCATGCTTGAGCAACAGCTCGACCGAGTGGGCGGAAAGATCCCACGACGGCGAGCGGTAGCCGCGCGCGTAGCGGCCGGTAAGCCTCCTGATGTTTTCGCTGGCCCGGGCCAACTCCTCTTCTTCCTGCGCGCGCGACAGGCTGGCAGGCGGGCGATGGGTCCAGCCATGGTGGCCGATCTCGTGCCCGGCGTCGAAGACCTTCTTGCATTCCTCGGAATAGGTTTCCAGCGTGTGGCCCGGGATGTACCAGGAAGTCGGAACATTGTATTTCTTGAGCAGCGCCAGGATGCGCGGCAGCGCCACATTCGGACCGAATTCGCCGCGCGAGATCGGCGTTGGAGAGTTCATCCCGCGCGCGATCCAGCCTGACATCGCGTCGAAATCGAACGTCAGGCATGCGATGTGCCGTGCGCTCATTTGCCTCTCCCCATAACCACAATGTGAACTACGCCTTGCCGGTCCCCGGCGATGACAGCGCGGAGTTTACAGAGTTTAGCGGCGCATGCCTTTCCGGTAAATCCGTGAACTGGCAAAATGGTCGCCTCACCGTATGACGGTGGTCCCAAGGCGCGCCAACATGAAACCAAGAGACTACGAACTCGATGCATTCTGGATGCCGTTTACCGCCAACCGCCAGTTCAAGGCGGCACCGCGCATCCTGGTATCGGCCAAGGACATGCACTACACCACGGAGGATGGCCGCCGCATTCTCGACGGCAGCGCCGGCCTGTGGTGCGTCAATGCCGGGCATTGCCGCGCGCCCATCGTGGAGGCGATCAAGCGGCAGGCCGAATCGCTCGATTATTCGCCACTATTCCAGATGGGACACCCGGGGGAATTTCGTGCGGCCGGACTGACTGCGGCGCTGGCGCCCGCGGGACTCGATCGCGTGTTTTTCGTCAACTCGGGCTCGGAAGCGGTGGACACCGCCCTCAAGATCGCGCTTGCCTATCACCGCGCCCGCGGCGAAGGGCAGCGCAACGTGTTGATCGGCCGGGAAAGGGCCTACCACGGCGCCGGGTTCGGGGGCATGTCCGTCGGCGGCATTCCCGCCAACCGCAAGGTATTTGGCAACATGCTCGGACGCGTCGATCACCTTCCGCACACGCACGATCTCGAGCGGAATGCGTTCAGCCGCGGCCAGCCGGACCGGGGGGCGCATCTTGCCGACGATCTCGAGACCCGCATCATCGCGTTGCACGACGCCTCCAACATCGCCGCGGTAATCGTGGAGCCCGTGGCGGGATCCACTGGGGTGCTGGTGCCTCCCAAAGGCTATCTGGAACGGCTGCGCGCGATCTGCGACAAATATGAATTGCTGCTGATTTTCGACGAGGTGATCACAGGATTCGGGCGCACCGGGCGTGCTTTCGCGGCCGAGACCTTGGGTGTCGTGCCAGACATGATCACCTTTGCCAAGGGCATAACCAGCGGTACAGTCCCCCTGGGCGGCGTTATCGTGCGCCGCGACATTTACGACACGGTGGTGAACAACGCGCCGCCGGGCATGGTTGAATTGTTCCACGGCTACACCTATTCAGGGCACCCGCTTGCAACGGCGGCCGCTGAAGCGACCCTCGCCCTGTATCACGAGGAGAAGTTGTTCGATCGGGCGCGGGAGCTTGCGCCGTATTTCGAAGAAGCGCTGCACGGGCTCAAGGGCGTAAGACACCTCATCGATATCCGCAACTTCGGTCTGATGGCTGGCATTGAGCTCGCACCCGCGCCAGGCAAGCCCGGCGCACGCGGTTTCCAGGTTTTCCTCAAGTGTTTCGAGCGCGGTGTGCTGACCCGCGTCACGGGCGATATCATCGCGCTTTCTCCGCCGCTCATCATCAACAAGCAGCAGATTGATGAAATCGTCGGAATTGTCGGGGCCGTTCTGCGGGAGACGGCCGGCGGCTAGACGCAGCAATGCCGTTCGGCGCTAAACCCGCTGCATCTGGCGCGCCCCGAGCTTGACGAGACAATGGTCGATCCACTCGGCGGTGAGCTTTTCGTGAACGGAATTCTGCTTGAGGCGCGCGTCGAGCGCGTTCCAGTCGACGCAGTCGAGCGGCTGGTCCTGGTTGAAGCACGAGAAGACGTAACTTGTCTTGCCGCTCTGCGGATCGACGTGCGGCTGCAGGCATTGGGCGCAGATCTCCTTCATCATGCACTGCATCGGCGAGTTGATGGACCCGATCGCGAGGTGATGCGGCTTCAAGTACGGCTTCAGCAGATCGTGCCGCGCGCGTGCTACCGCCGCCATCATGCGGTCCGAACCGATTGCGATGATGCGATCGGCGTCCTTGAACGGGATGGGCTGGCCGTTTAGTGCTCCGCTCGCATACGCGTGCATCCCCTGCACGATATTGCCGACGAACGTCTTGTCCTGCGGCCGGTCGGGCGTAAATCCCGGCTCTTCGTCACAGCACCACACCACGACATCGGCCGCCGCCTCGATCTCGCCGATCTTGTAGCGGTCCATCATATGCTTGTAGCCGGCGAAATAGAGCACACGGCATCCCGCCCTGCGCATTGCCTGTCCGATCGAGAACAGTACGGCATTGCCCAGACCGCCGCCGGCCACCGCGACCGTTTCGTCGGAGGGAATTTCGGTCGGCGTGCCGGTCGGCCCCATCAATACCACCGGCTCGCCGGGTTTGAGTAGCACGCACAGGTCGCTTGCCCCTCCCATTTCGAGCACAACGGTCGAGATCAGACCCTGTTGGGTATCGACCCAGGCTCCGGTCAGGGCGATCCCTTCCATGGCGAGCCGCGAACCTTCGGCTCGGGCGGCAACGGTGTCGTAATTCTGCAGCCGGTAGAATTGCCCGGGGTGAAAGCGGCGCGCGGCAAGCGGAGCACGCACCACGACCTCCACGATCATGGGCGTCAGGCGCTCGACCTCGTGCACGGTTACGCGCAGTTCGTTGTTGAGGCGGGCAAGAAACTGCTCGTCGTTGATCGCCGAGGCCGGCTTCACGTTTGACAGCACGCGGCTTACGATCGGATAGCCCAGTCGTGCGCTCCCTATCGCCTTCACCACGTTGCCGAAGAACGACGGGTGCACGTCGCCGAAATAGCTCATGTAACGTCCGTCACCGCGCTTCGCAAGCAGCACCCTGGCCTCGTTCGGCTTCGATATTCCCTTCTCGGCAGGCGCCGGCTTGCCCTCTTCATCGACCGCCTGGAAATAACGCCCGTCGAGCTTGAAGTTGGCAGCGTCCTCGCGCGCGAGCACGGTGTTGGGCTGGGTGCCTGCCGCCACCAGTACGGTGCGCGCCGGAAATTCGGTTTGACCCGTTTCAATCCATTTGCCGTCCTCGCCGCGGCTTTGTTTTGAAACCCAGAGCGCGCGTGCGTGTCCGTACTCGTCCAACTCGACCCTGAGCGGTGTAAGACCCTCGGCAAAGCGTATCCCCTCCTCCAGCGCCTTCTGCAGTTCCTCGTGATTCAGCGTGTACGACGGGCTATCGATCAGCCGCTTGCGGTAGGCGATGGTCACGCCACCCCAGGATTGCAACAGTTCCAGAATGCGGGGCGCGCGTCCCTCCGCAGCAGCGGCCTTGCGTTCCGCTCTGATGGCGCGCGCGTGCGCGACAAACTCGTCGGCGATCTGCCGTTCCTCTTCGGTCCACGCCAGGCGCGCCGCAGTCTCGCCATGCTCACGGGCCAGCAGTTCGTAACGCTGCAGGAACTTCTCGACCTGCAAGGGATAGTAAGCAAGCGATTCCGTCGCCGTATCGATCGCAGTGAGACCGCCACCGATCACGACCACCGGCAGCCTCAGCTGCATGTTGGCGATGGAGTCACGTTTGGCCGCGCCGGTAAGCTGCAGCCCCATCAGGAAATCCGAGGCGGCGCGCACGCCGCGCGCGAGGCCATTGGGCATCTCAAGCACGGTGGGACGGCCGGCGCCGACCGCGAGCGCCACGTGATCGAAACCCATCGCGAAGGCCTCGTCGACGGTCAGTGTTCCGCCGAAGCGGATACCGCCGAACAGCGCGAACCCGCTTCTGCGTTCCAGCAGCAGGCGCACGATCTTGAGAAAGTTCTTGTCCCAACGCACCGTGATGCCGTACTCGGCCACGCCGCCGAAGCCGGCCATCACGCGCTCGTCGAGCGCCTCGTAAAGCTCACGCACATCGCGGATGGGGTTGAACGGCACACGACGCCCGCGGGCATCGACCCCCGAGATCTCCGGCGGCAGGGGTTCGATCTTGAGGCCGTCGATGCCGGCCACCGCGTGACCATCGTTCAGCAGGAAATGTGCAAGAGAGAATCCTGCCGGTCCCATGCCGGCAATCAGCACCCGCTTCCCGGTCGGCGCCTTGGGATACGGCATGCGCAGGTTGAGCGGGTTCCAACGCGTAAGCAGGCTGTAGATTTCGAAACCCCAGGGAAGCTCGAGCACATCCTTGAGCGTTCGCGTTTCGGCCTGCGGGATGTCGACCGGCTCCTGCTTCTGGTAGATGCACGACTTCATGCAGTCGTTGCAGATCCGGTGCCCGGTCACGGCGGCAAGCGGATTGTCGACCGCGATGATGGCGAGCGCGCCGATCGCATGCCCTTCGGTCTTGGCTTTGTGAAACTCCGAAATCTTCTCTTCCAGCGGGCAGCCGGCGAGGATGACGCCAAACGCGCTTTTCCTGAAGGAAGCTGCACCACGCCCTGTCGCGCCTTTTTCCCTGAGCCCCTTCGAGCACGAGTCCTTCCCCTGCTCGTGGCACCAGATGCAGTAATGCGCCTGGTCGAGTGCGCCGGTAAGGTCGGTGCCGGGATCGGTGAGCTTGAAACCGTCGCGGCGGCGCAAGTGCTCCTCGCCGAGCCGATAACTGGTGTAGCCCTGCGTCCGATCGGTGACCACCGGCACAAGATGCCGGGGATCGAGCTTGTGTGGCGCTTTGAACAGTACGCCGTCCTGATGCTTGCGTTTCCCGGCCGCGGTCAGCGCGGCCCACGCCGCATACTGCAGCGCAAGATCAAGCTTGTCGGTGTTGGCCGCTTCTTCTTTCTGCCACTCTGTAACATGACGCGCGAACACAAGCTCGCTCAACGGCTCCCCGAACAGCGCCCCGAGGCTGGCGGCAAGCGCCGAGCCATCGATCCGCTCAGCTTGCTCCGGCTTGAACCTGTGCATCGCCTTGCGCTGCACGAAGACGCGTTTGACCGTGTAAAGCGGCGTGCGCGCGTGATGCGCAGCCGACAGCGCGTGCGCCTCGGCTTCGATGCCGAACAGCCACGCGAAAAAAGGGTCGAGGTGCGGCGCGAGTGCCAGCAGCAGTTCCGACTCCTGCTTGACCGTCAGTGCACCAGGATCAGCGCGCGCGGCACGCAGCCGCTGGTGCAGGCCGGAATCGCTTTGCGCAAGGCGTTGCAGAAACCGCTCGTCCAGGCGCATCAGGCCGTCGCGGCAGTAAAGATCGTCGAAAGACAGGCCAGAGTCCGGGCTCGGGATGCTGATGGCAGTCAAAATGCTTATTTGAGCGCGATAAAAACGAAGAATTATACCAATTCGACTACACATCCCTCAGACCTGCTTGTTCCATGCATATGCAAGCACCGCAATCTGCGCTCCTGACACATGGTTACCCTGCGCACACAAGGGGAATTTTTCCGTCACGCTGCTCCGACGCAGCCGCAGCCGTAAACCAACGGTCGATTCATGCGATAATTCAGATCGCTACCGGCACGTATGCGTGCCGGTCGCAGAGGAGACAGCGCGGCAATTCCCATCGGCAACCCGACGCCATGACGCAAGCCCGAAGGATCCTGGTATGGATGCTGCTGGCGGCGCTCGCCGCGATCGTGAGCTACCTCGGCTTCCGCGGCTACTTGAGCCCGGAGTTGCTCATCAATTTCTCAAACTCGTTCTATTGCTGAAGCCTGCCCGGAGCTCGGGCGGTCAGGCGGCGCGCGCCTGCGCGTGATGCTCCGCCGCAGATACCGTGTTGGCGATCACCATCGCGACCGTCATGGGACCGACGCCGCCCGGCACCGGGCTCAACAACGAAGCCACCTGGCTCGCGCCCGCGAAATCGACGTCGCCGCACACCCGTCCGTCCGGCAAGCGGTTGATGCCGACGTCGACCACTGCTGCGCCGGGCTTGATCATATCAGCCGTCACCAGCAACGGCCTGCCGGCCGCCACCACCAGAATATCCGCGATCGATGTGAACTGACGCAGGTCGCGCGTTTTGGAGTTGCAGACGCTGACAGTCGCGCTGCGGGCGATCAGCATCAATGCCATGGGTTTTCCGACCTCGGTGCTGCGTCCGACCACCACCGCGTTGCGTCCCTCTATGCGTACCTCGTAACGCTCGAGCAGGGCGATGATGCCGCTCGGCGTGCAGGGCGTAAACCGCGGACGTCCAGCGACCAGCGCGCCCAGATTCTGCCAATTGAAGCCATCGACATCCTTTTCGACCGCTATCGACTGCATGATGCGCCCCGCGTCGAAGTGCTGCGGCAGCGGCAGCTGCAACAGAATACCGTGGATGCCACGGTGGTGGTTGAGCTTGTCGATGGTCGCGAGCAACGTGCTCTCCGGACAGTCGGATTCGAGTTGGTGGATTTCGGAGTAGACACCGGTCTCTGCGCACGCCTTCACCTTCCTCCGGATGTAAATGGTCGATGCGGCATGATTCCCCACTTGGATCGCCGCCAGGCCCGGGCGCACCCCAGCGGCCACCAGGGTCTGCACGCGCTGGCCGAGCTGGGAATAAACTTCCCGGGCGACGGCTGCTCCGTCGAGAAGAGTTGCAGCCATAGGTTATTCGAGACGATTGCGCCGGAGTCGATTGGCTGCGGAAGTTTCTGCGTCGAAACGCTTGGCAGCAGCAGTACTGCATGTCAGCATGGTCACTGTCATCTGCCCTGCGTCTTGCCGCCATCCTCAAGGAGCTGGAAAAACACCTCATCCTGCTTGACCATGCCGAGTTCGCTGCGCGCGCGTTCCTCGATGGCTTCCAGACCCTGCTTGAGATCGCGCACTTCGGCGTCAAGTGCCGCGTTACGCGACTGCAGCTTGTGGTTTATTTCGCGCTGCGCACGAATTTGCTGATCGACTTCCCAAACTCGCAACCAGCTGCCCTTCCCCAGCCACAAGGGATACTGAATCAGCGCGATGAGCGTGGCGAGCACGAGGGTAAGCAGCTTCATGCGGAAAAGCGAGAGGCGAGAGGCGAGAGGAGAAAGGCGATCGCAACCACGATCTCATCCGGGCGCAACATCACGGTGAAGCCGGTCGTTTGGAGAAGCGGCCGGCAACGGGTTTGTCTCACTCCTGTCCTCTCTCTCTTTTCGCCTTTCCTCAGCGCAGCTGATAGAACGCCCCACGCCCGGGGTAGGTCGCCGTTTCGCCCAGGTCCTCCTCGATCCGCAGCAGCTGGTTATACTTCGCGATCCGGTCGGTGCGCGAGAGCGACCCGGTCTTGATCTGCAGCGCGTTGGTGGCCACTGCTATATCGGCAATGGTCGTGTCTTCGGTTTCTCCCGAGCGGTGCGACACGACCACGGTATAGCCGGCGCGCTTCGCCATCTCGATCGCGGCGAAGGTCTCGGTGAGCGTGCCGATCTGGTTGACCTTGATCAGAATCGAGTTGGCCACACCTTGTTCGATGCCTTGTTTGAGAATGCGGGTGTTGGTCACGAATATATCGTCGCCGACCAGCTGTATTTTCTTGCCAAGGCGCTGCGTCAAGATCTTCCAGCCGTCCCAGTCGTTCTCCGCCATGCCGTCTTCTATGCTGATGATTGGGTATTTGTCGACCCACGCCGCAAGATAGTCGACAAACTCGGCCGGCTTCAGCGACAGGCCTTCGGAAGCCAGCGTGTACTCACCGTCCTCGTAGAACGCAGAACTTGCGCAGTCGAGGCCGAGCGCGACATCCTCTCCCGGCCGGTACCCGGCGGCCTCGATCGCCTCGATGACAGCCTTGATCGCCGTCTCATGCTTGGGCAAGCGCGGTGCAAAGCCCCCTTCATCACCCACCGCCGTCGACAGCCCGCGCTCGCCCAGCAGTTTTTTCAGCGCGTGGAATACCTCCGCCCCGCAACGCACGGCGTCGCGGAACGAGCGCGCGCCGACCGGCATGATCAGGAATTCCTGCATGTCGAGGCTGTTGTCGGCGTGCGCGCCGCCATTGATCACGTTCATCATCGGCACCGGCATCGCCATCGCACCGGCGCCGCCCAGATAGCGGTGCAACGGCAGTCCGGATTCTTCGGCGGCAGCCTTGGCCACGGCCATCGACACCGCGAGGATGGCGTTCGCCCCGAGCCGCGATTTGTTTTCCGTGCCGTCGAGATCGATCAGCGTCTTGTCGACGAAACTTTGCTCCGTGGCATCCACCCCGATAATGGCCTCGCAGATCTCGGTGTTGATGTGCTCCACCGCCGTGAGTACCCCCTTGCCGCCGTAGCGACCCGCATCGCCGTCGCGCAATTCGATCGCTTCGCGGCTGCCGGTGGAGGCGCCGGACGGCACCGCGGCGCGTCCCAAAACACCTGATTCGAGCAGCACATCGGCCTCCACGGTCGGATACCCGCGGGAATCCAGAATTTCCCTCGCAATCACGTCAACGATCGCACTCATGGTTGTTCCTGGCCTGTCGGTAGGTTGGAAAAACGGCCCGATGTCATGTCACGAGACTCTCGGCAAAACCCTGACGCTTGACCATTTGGTCGAGCGCCTTGAGGGTTTCGAGCAGCGTTTTCATGTGTTTGAGCGGCCAGGCATTGGGGCCGTCGGACAATGCTTTCTCGGGATTCGGGTGGGTTTCCATGAACAGCCCGGCGATTCCGCTTGCCACCGCAGCACGCGCGAGCACGGGCACGAACTCGCGCTGACCGCCGCTGACGCTACCTTGCCCCCCCGGCAACTGAACCGAATGGGTCGCGTCGAACACCACCGGGCAGCCGGTTTCGCGCATGATCATCAACGAACGCATGTCCGAAACCAGATTGTTGTAGCCGAAGGACGCGCCGCGCTCGCACACCATGATATTGTCGGCGCCGCTTGCCGAGCGGGCTTTTTCCACGACATTCTTCATGTCGCCGGGGGCGAGGAACTGTCCCTTCTTGATGTTAACCGGCTTGCCGGCGCTCGCTACCGCACAGATGAAATCGGTCTGTCGGCACAAAAAAGCCGGTGTTTGCAGGACATCGACCACCGCCGCTGCGGCTGCGATCTCGTCGGCTCCGTGCACATCGGTCAGCACCGGCACGCCGAGTTGCTTTCTGACCTCGCCTAAAATCTCAAGACCTTTATCCATCCCCAAGCCACGAAAGGATTTTATTGAGCTTCGGTTGGCCTTATCGTAGGACGATTTATAAATGAAAGGAATGCCGAGCGCGGCGCAGATTCCCTTGAGTTCGCCAGCCGTATCCAGAGCCAATTGGCGCGATTCCACCACGCACGGCCCGGCTATCAAGAACAACGGCTGGTCGAGACCCGCTCTAAACCCGCATAGATTCATGCCTGCCCCCGGGACCGCGCATTCAACACGACCACGGGGCCGGATGGGCAGCCGCTGCAACGATCCGGTGCCATCCGCTCCACCTCAAGCGATGTTCTTGAGTCGGCCGGCCGATTCTGCCGCCGCCTCCGGTTGGGCATAGCTCAGCGCAGCTTGCACGAACGCCTTGAACAGCGGGTGGCCGTTGCGCGGTGTCGACGTGAACTCGGGATGGAATTGGCAGCCGATGAACCACGGATGGCCCGGCAATTCGACCATCTCGCACAACCCGTCCTGCGCCGATACACCACTCACCTTCAACCCGGCCTCCTGCAGCCGCGGCAGGTAATGATTATTGACTTCGTAACGGTGACGGTGGCGCTCGAATATGCGCTCGGCGCCGTAGATGCGGCGCGCAACGGAATCCGCTTCGAGAAGACATTCCTGGCCGCCCAGGCGCATGGTCCCGCCAAGATCCGACTTCGCATCGCGTCGTTCGATTCTGCCGTCGCGGTCCTGCCATTCGGTGATGAGCGCGATCACCGGATGCGGAGTGTCGGGCTCGAACTCCGTGCTGTGCGCGCCGGACAATCCGACGACATGGCGCGCATATTCGATCACTGCAAGCTGCATACCCAGGCAAATGCCCAGGTAGGGCACCTGGTTCTCGCGTGCATAGCGCACGGCCTTGATCTTGCCTTCGACCCCCCGCTTCCCGAAGCCTCCCGGCACCAGGATCGCATCCATGTTTCTCAGGCAGCCGATGCCGTTGTTTTCGATGCTCTCCGAATCGACGTAATTGATATCGATCTTGGCCCCGGTGTGGATGCCGGCGTGTATCAGCGCCTCCGACAGCGACTTGTACGACTCGGTGAGATCGACGTACTTGCCGACCAGCGCGATATTCACCTCGCGTTTCGGATGCTCGAGCGCGTAGATCAGCTTTTCCCAGCTGGACAGATTGGCCGGCGGCGGCGCGAGTCCCAGTTTTCGGCACACGATGTCATCCAGATCTTGTGCGTGCAGCATGGCCGGAATCTTGTAAATACTGTCGACATCGACCGCGGAAATCACCGCCTCGACCGGAACGTTGGTAAACAGCGCGATCTTCTTGCGTTCATCCGCCGGCAGCGGCCGGTCGGCGCGGCACAGCAGCACGTCGGGCTGAATGCCGATCTCGCGCAATTCCTTGACCGAGTGCTGGGTCGGCTTGGTCTTGATCTCGCCTGCCGAGGCGATATACGGCACCAGCGTCAGGTGGATGAAGCACGCGTTGTCGCGCCCAAGCTCGATCGCCATCTGGCGAATCGCCTCCAGGAAAGGCAGCGATTCAATGTCACCCACGGTACCACCGATCTCAACGATCGCCACTTCGGCATCGCCCGCACCGCGCCGGATGAAGAGCTTGATCTCGTCCGTGATGTGCGGGATCACCTGCACCGTGCCGCCCAGATAGTCGCCGCGCCGCTCCTTCTTGATGACGCTCTCGTAGATCTGGCCGGTGGTGAAGTTGTTGCGCTTGCTCATCTTGGAATGCTGGAAGCGCTCGTAGTGGCCGAGATCGAGGTCGGTTTCCGCGCCGTCCTCGGTGACGAACACTTCGCCGTGCTGGAACGGGCTCATGGTGCCGGGATCCACGTTGATGTAGGGATCCAGCTTGAGCATCGAGATCTTGATGCCGCGGGACTCGAGGATCGCGGCGAGAGAAGCGGCGGCGATACCTTTGCCCAGAGAGGAAACCACACCACCTGTGACAAAGATATATTGGGTCATTTCATCAAGTACGCCGTTTGCCTATTTTATCGCAAATCCACTCGCCGTCCAACGCATTTGAGGCGCGCGGCCGTTGGCCGGCGCAGCCGCTGCTTGCGCTAGGTCGCCGCGCCGGGCTTCGCCTCCTTGGCCAGATAGAGCCAGGTCTCGACCGCGGTATCCGGGTTGAGCGACAGGCTCTCGATGCCCTCCTCCATCAGCCATTTCGCGAGAGCGGGGTGGTCGAATAGCCCCTGCCCGCAAATGCCGACATACTTGCCCGCCAAGTCGGCGGAAGAACTCGCCACTACCATACTGCAGGAGGCGAAACTCCTGCGGTGGATTTATTAGGAGCCGTGAGCGGTGAGCTGTGAGCGGAACAAACCCTAACTGCTTACCGCTTACCGCTTGCTGCTGACCCGCATTTGTCTCACCCTCTCAAACAGGCATACCGCAGCGGCGGCGGCAACGTTGATCGACTCAACCTTGCCCGGCATCGGGATGGCGACGACCTCGTGCGCGACGGACAGGAGTTCACGCGACAATCCGGCGCCCTCGTTGCCAAACAGCAGCGCAATCCCGCCGGTCAGGTCCGCGTCACACACCGATCGCGAGGCCTGCTGCCTGGTCGCAATGACTCGGCCGGGGAAAGCGCGCGCAGCTTCCACCAGATCCGCAAATTCGTAGATGTTGATGACGAAATGCGCTCCCATCCCCGCGCGCAATACGCGCGGCGACCAGGCACGCACCGAGTGCTCCGACAACAGCACATGCCGCATGCCGGCCGCGGCCGCCGAGCGCAGAATCGAACCGAGATTGCCAGGATCCTGGATGTCCTCGAGCATCACGCACGCATCCAGCGCGGCGGGGACGGATTGCGGCCGCGGCGTTTTCACCACTGCCAGAATCCCGGTCGGCGTGGTGACGGGGGACAGTTGCTTGAACAGGCTGTCACTCAGTACCAAAGGCTCGACGCGCGGAATTTTCGCCAGCAGAGCGGCAATTTCCGGGTCGGCAAGGCCGGAACGGCTTACGGCAACCTGCTGCGGCATGCCGACGTTGTCGCAATAGGCGGTGACAAGATGAATGCCGTCCAGGAGCGACAGTCCCGTTCGTTTGCGCTCCTGGGACGAGTGCAGAAGTTTACGCAGCGCCTTGAGGCGCGGATTGGCGGCCGATCCGATCTGTCTCACGCCGCGCAGGTCCGGAACCCGGCGAAGACGTCGCGCCGGTCCGGAGTGTAAAAATTGCGCCAGGTGTTCCGCAGGAGTCCGGCGCGGGTCGCGAAACAGCCCCCGCGCAGCACCCTGTGATCTCCGAACCAGGGTTCGGAATATTCCTTGTACGGGTCGCGCACGAAACCCGGATACGGAGCAAACCAGTCGGCCGTCCATTCCCACACATTGCCGAACATCTGCCGGCAACCCCAGGCGCTATCGCCTTGCGGGAAGGCGGACACGTCCGCGCAATCCCCTGCCACCCCATAGAGATTGGCGAGTACCGGCGACGACGCCTCATCGCCCCATGGATAATGTCTTTTGTGGTCCGCCGAACCGGGCGTGGCGGCGGCTGCGAATTCCCACTCCGCTTCCGTCGGCAGCCTGCGGCCCGCCCAGCGGCAGTACGCTTCAGCCTCGAACCAATTGACGTGAATTACCGGCGCATACGGCCGCAACGCAACCACGGCATCGTAACGCCGGCGCAGCCACGCGCCATTGCTCCTTATCCAATAGACCGGGGTTTCAGCCTGAACGTCATTGCGCCATCGCCATCCGTGTTCACCCCACAACTCCGGGCGCCGGTAGCCCCCATCTTGAACGAATGCCATGAATTCGGCGTTGCTCACGGGCGCGCGCGCAATACGAAACGGCTTTACCTCGACCTCATGCGCCCATTTCTCGTTGTCGAACACAAACCCGTCAGCCGCAGCCGCGCCGAGCATGAACGTGCCGCCGGTCACCTCAACGTCGCCGAACCAGGCGCCAGTCTCCAGCTCTGCCGGTATGGCGGCATTTCGCGGCGCCGGATAACCCAATGTCTGGCGGGTGTAGGTGAATGCTTCGCAATGCATTTCCTCGTGGAATGCCGCAAGCTGCGCGAAATAATTCAGGTGTTCCGCCGCACCTTCGCCGTCAATACGCTCCAGCACACGATCGAGCACTTGCTGCAAGTATGTCAGCGTCGCATCGGGTTTCGGCAGCGGCAAGGTCCAGCGCGCGGCATGCGGCACCGTTGCCGAGTTGTAAAGGCCGTCTGCGTTATCGAGGATCGAAGGCGCGAGCGCCCCACTGCGCTGGTAACGCAGGCACCAATGTTCCTGGAACCAGCCGACATGCCCGATTTCCCACAGTGGCGGGTTGACGATCCTGAGCTGCGGCCCGAGCAGACGCTCGCCGCTCAGATCTTCAGAATGCAGCAAAGTGCGCGCCCGCGCGGCGCGCAGCATTTCGCGCAGCGTGCTGGCGTTCGGCTCGGTAATTGGCATATAGTTGCCACAGAGTTTAACGTGGATTGCTCAGGGTGAAAATCGCGATCGTTACGCCCGCCGCCGCGGGCTCGCGTCACGGGAACCGCAACACCGCGGCGCGTTGGGCTTCACTGCTGCGCAAACTGGGCCACCGCGTCGCGATCCGGGTGTCATGGGACGGCACGGCTGCGGATGCCATGATCGCGCTGCATGCGCGGCGCAGCTACGATTCGCTCATGCGTTTCAGGCAAGCTTGTCCCCAGCGGCCGCTCGTGCTGGCCCTCACCGGCACCGATCTTTACCGCGATATTCGCTTCGACGCCAGCGCCCGGGAATCGATGCACGTGGCGGACCGCATGATCGTGCTGCAGGACATGGGGCTGAACGCATTGTCCCCCATGCTGCGGCGAAAAACCCGCGTCATCTACCAGTCGGTCCGATCGGTCAGGCGGCCGCCGCCGCTCAAGTCCTGCTTCGAAGTCGCGGTGAGCGGCCACCTGCGCGAAGAAAAGGACCCGTTCCGCGCCGCTGCGGCGCTACAGCATTTGCCGGTCGCAAGCCGCATCCGCGTCGTGCACATGGGTGGGGCCATGAACGAGGACATGGCACGCGAGGCCCGCCAATGGATGGCGCGCCAACCCGCCTACCGCTGGCTGGGCGAACTGGAACACGGGCAGGCGCTGCGGCGCCTTGCCCGCAGCCGGCTGATGGTGATCAGTTCGCGCATGGAAGGCGGCGCCAACGTGGTATCGGAAGCCTTGGCCGCCGGCGTGCCGGTCATCGCCTCCCGGATTTCCGGCAACATCGGCATGCTCGGCGGGCACTACGCCGGTTACTACCCGGTCGCAGACGAAAAAGGGCTGGCGCGTCTGTTGTGGCGCGCCGAATCCGATCCGGCCTTTTACCGCCGGCTCAAGCGGCAATGCGCGGCCCGGAGATATCTCGTAAGTCCGCAGCTTGAAATGGGGAATCTGAAAAAATTGCTCGCCGAGCTCTTCTGAGGGCGACATTGCGCCGGCGGTGGCGACGACGATGTTTCATCACTTCCTCCCGTCACACAGCATAGCGCCGGTGCGCTTCAAGCTGTCGGCGCTCCCGCGGGAGATTCGAGAATCAGCCTCACCGGCGCGAAACTTCGACGATGCGCTTCACATACGCCGTATGCGCGCAACGCCGCCAGGTGGGCCGCAGTCGGATAGCCCTTGTGGCGGTCAAAGCGATACTGCGGATGGCGGCGATGCAGTTCCAGCATCTCCGCATCGCGCGCCACTTTGGCGAGGATCGATGCCGCAGAAATCGCCGCGATGGTGGCATCACCCCTGACGACGGCGCGCACCGGGCAGTCCAGCTGCGGGCAATGCAATCCGTCCACCAGGACCTCCCGTGGCGCAATGGCAAGCCCGTCGACCGCGCGACGCATGGCGAGCAGGCTTGCACGCAGGATGTTGAGCGCGTCGATCTCCTCCACAGTCGCACTTGCCACCGACCAGGCAGTTGCGCACGCTCTGATGTCTGACGCCAGCGCCTCGCGCTTGCGCGCGGTCAATGTCTTCGAGTCGGCGAGACCGTCGATCACCACGTCATCGGCAAGAATTACCGCTGCGGCGAATACGGGGCCGGCCAATGGTCCGCGTCCGGCTTCGTCTACGCCGCAAACCCAGACCGTTGAACTCATTCAATTCCGCCACGGAGGATGGGCAGCAGCGCCGCGGCCACTTTCTGCGCGGTATTCTGCCGGAGTTCGTCGAGCATGCTGCTGAAGCGTGTTTCGAGGCGGCTGCGAACCGTTGCGTCGGATAACAGGTTAAGCACGGCCTGCCCCAGGTTGCCCGGCGTCGCCTCGTCCTGCAGGAATTCCGGGACGACGAACTCGCCGGCAAGGATGTTGGGCAAACCGACATACGGTTGATAGCGTTGGTGCTTCATGATCCACCATGACATACGCGGCATTTGGTAGGTGATCACCATGGGGCGCTTGAGCAGCGCCGCCTCGAGCGTGGCCGTTCCGGAAGCCACGAGCACCACATCCGCGGCCGCCATCGCGTCATGAGCATGGCCAAACAAGATCGTTACACTGAGAGACTGCGCTTCGTGACGACAAACCGCCGCTTCGAACAGTTCCCGAGTCTCGCGGCTTACCAGCGGCACCAGGAATAACACATCTGAAACGGCAGCCGCGATTTCGATTGCCGTGGCGACGAACAGGTCGGCCATCTGTTCGAGCTCGCTCACCCGGCTGCCCGGCAGCAACGCAATGACCCGCGCGGCAGTCGGCAGATGCAGCTGCCGGCGTGCGGCCTGCATGCCCGGAAAATCTCCCAGCATGTCCGCCAGCGGATGGCCGACGTAGGCGACCGGGACCTGTGCCTGTTCGTAAAGCCGGGCCTCGAACGGGAACAGGGTCAGCATTTTGGTGACGGCGCGCTTGATCTTACGGATGCGCCCGCCGCGCCAGGCCCAGATCGAAGGGCTCACGTAATGTACCGTGGGAATGCCAGCCGACTTGAGCTTCAACTCGAGATCGAGATTGAAATCCGGGGCGTCGACACCGATAAAACAGGCGGGCGGCTCTCGCAGAAAATGCTCGGTAATGCGACGCCGAATGCCGACGATTTCGAAATAATGGCGCAGCACCTCGACGTAGCCGCGCACCGCCAGCTTTTCCATCCGAAACAGGATGTGCATGCCGGCGGCCTGCATTTTCGGTCCGCCGATGCCGACGAAGCGCGCCTGCGGCAAATGCTCCCGCACCGCCTCGATCAGGTGAGCGCCGAGCAGGTCTCCGGACGCTTCTCCCGCGACGATGCCGACGGTGGGCGTCGCGGCGGCCGTATCGCCCATGGTTACCGAATAATGCCGCGTGTGGAAGCAGCCAGGAAGTCGAGCAGCGGGCGAATCTCCTGGCACTGTGCAAGTTGCCGCTCGAGCTCTTTTTTTGCCTCGTCCAGCGTCAGGCCGGACTTGTAAAGCGTCTTGTAGGCGCGCTTGAGCTTGGTAACGGTCTCCGCCGTGAAGCCGCGCCGCTTGAGTCCTTCAGCATTGATCCCGTACGGTTTGGCCGAATTGCCCGACGCCGTGACATACGGCGGGATGTCCTGCAGCACCATCGTTCCGAGTGCCGTAATGCTATGGGCTCCGATGTGGCAGAACTGGTGTACTGCGGTAAAACCGCCGAGTATGGCGTAATCGCCGACATGCACGTGACCGGCCAACTGAGCGTTATTGGCGAAAATCGTGTGGTTGCCGATCTGGCAGTCATGCGCCAGGTGAACATAGGCCATGATCCAGTTGTAGTCGCCGACCCGCGTCACGCCCGCATCCTGCGCTGTCCCGCAATTGAAGGTGCAAAACTCGCGAATGGTATTGTGATCTCCGATTTCAAGACGGGTTGCCTCGCCGCCGTATTTCTTATCCTGCGGAATTTCGCCCAGGGATACGAACTGGTAAATCCGATTATTGGCGCCAACGCGCGTGTGGCCGGTGATCACCGCGTGCGGCCCGATGCGGCAGCCGGACCCGATTTCCACGTGCTCACCGATGACCGCGTACGGGCCGATTTCGACCCCGGCGGAGATTTTCGCTCGCGGATCGACGATCGCTGTCGGATGGACGCTTATCTTGCGGTCGGTATCCACCTGTCAAACCCCGGCATGGGTCCGCTTAATCCACTGCTGTCTTGAGGGAGCGCACCGTGCACATGAGTTCCGCCTCGGCGACCAGCGTGTCCGCGACCCGCGCCTCGGCCCAGAATTTCCAAATCCCCCGCAAGTGGCGCTGCAGCGATACGTCGAGCCGCAACGTATCCCCGGGCGTGACCGGCTTTTTGAAGCGAGCCTTGTCGATTCCGACAAAATAATAGACGGATCGGGCATCAGCCTGGGCTCCCATGGTCTTGAACGACAGGATCGCGGCCGCCTGCGCCAGCGCCTCGATGATCAGCACTCCCGGCATGACCGGATGGTGGGGAAAATGCCCTTCGAAGAACGGTTCATTGATCGTCACGTTCTTGAGGGCGACAAGGTTCCTTCCCGCTTCGTAGGACAGCACCCGGTCGATCAACAGAAACGGATAACGATGCGGGAGATATTCCAGAACTTGGTTAATATCCAGGCTGTTCAAGATTCGCTCCTTTCGAGGGCCGCGAGCTTTTTTTCCAGCGCCCGGAGGCGATCCGCCAGATCGCTCAAATGCCGCAGCTGTGCGGCATTCCTGCGCCAATTGCGGTTCGGCTCGAATGGATAGGCGCCGGTATACGTGCCGGGTTTGTCGATCGACTTCGTAATTATCGTATGTGCGGAAATCTCGACGTGGTCGGCGATCGTGAGATGCCCCGCGATGCCGGACGCGCCGCCGATGCTACAATAGCGGCCGATTTTCGCGCTGCCGGCAATGCCGGCGCAGGCGGCGATCGCGGTATGCGCGCCGATCCGCACGTTATGGGCAACCTGGATCTGGTTGTCGAGTTTGACACCGTCTTCGATGACGGTATCGTCGATGGCGCCGCGGTCGACCGTGGTGTTGGCGCCGATCTCGACATCGTTGCCGACGACCACGCGGCCGATCTGCGGAATCTTGATCCAGCGCTCATCGGCCATCGCGATGCCGAAGCCGTCCGCGCCAATGACGGCCCCGGAATGCAGGATCACCCGATCGCCGATGACGCACTCCTCATAGATTGTAACATTGGCATGCAGCCGCACCCCAGCGCCCAGCACAGCGTTGTCACCGATGACACACCCGGCCCCGATTATGCAGCCTGCCCCGATCCTGGCGTTCCTGCCCACTACCGCCAGTGGTCCAATCTCGGCGTCCGCCGCAATCATGGCCGAGCCGTCAACGACCGCCGTGACGTGCGTTCCGGAATTGGGTTGCCGGGACGGATTGAGCAAACCTGAAACGCGCGCGAAATAAGCGTACGGATTGGCACAAACGAGCCTCGGCAACTCGGTGGCCTCGCGCAGCGCCGTTCCCAGGATGACCACTCCCGCGCGCGTCGCCTTCAACTGCGGGAGATACCGCTCGTTCGCGAGGAAAGTTACGGTGTCGGGACGGGCGTTCTCAAGCGTCGCAACCTGCGTCACGCGGGCAGCTGAATCGCCAACGACTTCCCCGCCGAAGCGTTCGGCGATCTCTCGCAGAGTGTAGGATTTTCGCTCGCTGCGCGTCATAACGAGATGGGCGACAGGCCTGCGCCACCCGCTCCGGCCGCTCCGGCGGCGCCGGCGCGGACCACGGCCGTCGCGTGATGAGCCGCGTCTATTTGCTTTCGGTGAGCGCCTTGAGCACCTTGTCCGTGATGTCGATACGCGGATTACGGTAGACTGCTTCCTGCAGAATAAGATCGAATTTTTCCGCCTCCGCGATCTGCTTGATGACGCGATTGGCGCGTTCGAACAGCGCCGCAAGTTCCTGATTGCGGCGCAGGTTGAGGTCCTCGCGATATTCGCGCTGCATGCGCTGGAATTCCACGCTCAGCCGCGCCAGTTCCTGCTCCTTCGCCCGCCGGTCACTTTCGCTCATGGTCATCGCCTCTTTCTCGAGCTGGGTCTGCAGCGTCTTGATCTGCCCTTCCCTGCGCTGCAACTCCTGTGCGCGAGGCGCAAATTCCTTTTCCAGTTGCTTGCTTGCCCGTTCGGCCGGCGCGGATTCGCGGTTGATGCGCTCGGCATCGATGAAACCGATTTTCAGATCCGCCGCCTCGACCGCCGCGACGCTGAACAACAGCGCCAAAGCGCCGAAAGTCGAGAAAAAGTACTTCAATGTCGCCTCCTTGCGGTTAACTGCCCGCCGCAACCTGCCTCGCAGCTTGCGGCGCGCCGGCGGTTACTAGAATACCCCGCCGATCGTAAATTGGAGTGGTTGCTTCCGGTCGCCGGGTTTGTCGCCGAACGGCAGAGCCACGCTGATTTTGAGCGGACCGAGCGGCGATACCCATAACACCGCCAGCCCGGTCGAATAACGAAAATCGCCCGTACTGTACGCGTCGCCCACCATCCCGGCGTCGGCGAAGGCGCTCATCCTGACCGACCGGTCGTTGTCCAGACCCGGGAAAGGGAATAATAACTCCGCATTGGCGACCACCCTGCGGCTGCCACCGCGCGGATCACCGTTGGAATCCTTGGGACCGATCGTAAACGACCTGAAGCCGCGCACGGAATTTACGCCGCCGGCATAAAAGTTCCTGAAGAAAGGCAGCGGTTTCCCGCCATAGCCGACGCCGTAGCCGAGCTCCCCATTCAGCATCAGCGTATACGAACGGGTCAGAGGAAAGTAGCGCTGATACTGGTACGAAGCCTTGTAGTATTTGAGCGTGCCACCCGGGAGACCGACTTCGCCGGTCGCTTTCTGCAGCGTACCCGCGGTCGGATAGATGAGACTGTCCCGCCCGTCACGCGCCCATCCTATCGTGCCGAGAACCGTGGAGTTATGGTCACCAAACGTCGCGACGTAGTCCTGGTACAGCAGCGGGCTTTCGGGATAGGTCGTGATGCTCGTGTCCTCGTAGCCCAGTCCGTAATTGATGGTGTCTATTTCCGAGATCGGAACACCGAGACGCAGCGCGGCGCCGGCGGTCCTGGTCTGGTAGAAACCCAGACCGCTGTTCACCGCATCAATCTTGCGCAGATAGACATCGAAGCCCTGGCTGACACCATCGACCGTGAAGTAGGGATCGGTATACGACAACGCATAAGTCGTATTGATCTTGCCGCTGTTGATTTGGGCCGTGACATGCTTGCCGGAACCGAAAATGTTCTGCTGCGTGACCGCGCCTGACAGAAGCAGGCCCTCGCCGCTGCCGAACCCCGCCCCGAGCAGAATCACCCCGGTTGGCTTCTCAACGACGGAAATGTTGAGATCCACCTGATCGGTCGTTCCGGGGACAGCGGGCGTCTCGACATTGACTTCCGTGAAATAACCCAGTTTATCGATGCGGCTCCGCGACAGGTTGATCTTGTCGCCCGAATACCATCCGCCCTCGAGTTGGCGCATCTCGCGCCGGATCACTTCATCGCGAGTCCGGGTGTTGCCTGAGATGTTGATGCGATGCACATAGACGCGACGGCCGGGATCAATGAAGAAAGTAAACGCGACCCGCTGCTTCTGCTTGTCGATCGCCGGAATGGCGTTAACGTTGGCGAAAGCGTAACCGTCATTGCCAAGCCGGTCGGTGATGAGCTTCGTCGATTCGGTCAGGCGCGCGCGGGAGAAAGTCTCCCCGGGTTTGATCCTGATCAGCTTGAGCGCCTCGTCTTCCGGAATCAATTTTTCGCCGGCCACCTTGATGTCGGAAACGGTGTACTTGGACCCTTCCGTGATACTGATCGAAATGTAGATCTCCTTCTTGTCCGGCGTGATCGAAACCTGGGTCGAGTCGACGTTGAACTCAAGGTAACCGCGATCCAGGTAATGCGAACGCAGCGTTTCGAGATCGGCGGCGAGCTTCTGCCGCGAATACTGGTCATGCTTGCTGAACCATGTCATCAGCCCCGGCGTGCGAAGCACGAACAGGCCCAGCAGATCCCTCTCCCGGAGCGCATTGGCACCGATAATGCTGATCTGACGGATCTTCGAGACCTCGCCTTCCTCGATGCTGAAATTGATCGCGACACGGTTGCGCTCGAGCGGTGTTACGGTCGTGCTGATGTTCACCGCATACATGCCGCGGCTCAGATACTGTCGCTTGAGCTCCTGCTCGGCGCGGTCAAGCAGGCCTTTGTCGAAGATGCGGCCCTCGGCGAGCCCGACCTGACGCATGCCCTTGATCAACTGCTCCTTGTCGAATTCCCGCATTCCCGCAAAGTCGATTTGTGCCACGGACGGCCGTTCCTGCACCACCACCACAAGCACGCCGTTGTCGACCTCGAGACTGACATCCTTGAAAAAACCCGTGGCAAACAGCGCGCGGATCGCCTGCGCCGCTTTTTCCTCGGTCATCGTGTCGCCGACCTTCACCGGCAGATAGCTGAATACCGTGCCGGCCTCGGTGCGCTGTATCCCCTCGATCCGGATGTCCTTGATGGCAAAAGGCTCAAGCGCCGCGGCCGGCAGAGCACAGAGCATCAGCAACGACAGGATAACGCGCGCAAGACTCATCAATGCTTAGCCGTTTATGAGACGGTTGATATCGTTATAAAGCGCGAAGGCCATCAACGTGAACAGCAACGCCATGCCGATGTGCTGCCCGATTTCGATGACTCTGTCCGACACCGGACTGCCTTTGAAAATTTCGAACATATAATACATCAAATGCCCGCCATCTAATAAGGGTATCGGCAGCAGGTTGAGCACACCGAGGCTGATGCTGATCAGCGCCAGGAAGAGCAGATATGAGATCCAGCCGCCTTGAGCCGTCTGTCCGGCGTAGTCGGCAATCGTGATCGGGCCGCTCAGGTTTTTGAGGGAAACTTCGCCCACGATCATCTTCCCCAGCATTTTCAGGCTGAATAACGACGTGTCCCAGGTCTTCTGTGATGCCTTGACCATGCTTTCCAGCGGACCGTACCGCACTTCCGTAAGCAGATCCGCCATGACACTACGATCAATCAGCGGCGCCGCACCGATCTTGCCGGTTGGTTGCCCATTCTCGATCACCAGGACGGGCGTGATCTCAATGGCGCGCGGCAGCACGCCCTGGCGCCTCACTTCAAACGTCAGCGTCTCGTCCGGATGGCTGCGCACCATGTTTACCACCAGATCCCAGCTCGTGATGCGCTGTGTGTTGATCCCGGTAATCTCGTCGCCTGCCCTGAGCCCGGCGCGTTCGGCTGCGCCGCCGTTCACGATGCTTCCGATCACCGGCTTGATCACGGGCTGGTAGCGCGTTAACCCCAGCGCCTTGAGGAAATCGCTATCGAGATCGTTTGCGCTCAACCCCGACAAGTCCAGCTTGCGCCAGGCGATCTCTCCTTTTTCGTTACGCACTTCGATCGATACGCCGGCCTTGTGCACCGCGTGCTGCAGCAACATCCAGCGCGCATCCTGCCAGGTCGCGACCGGCTCATCGCCGATCCTGACCATCAGTTCTCCAGGCACGAAACCGGCGCTGGCCGCCGACGTGCCGGGCGTCACCGGGCCAAGCACGGGCTTGATGCCCGGCACACCGTGCACGAACAGAACCCAATAGAACAAAATCGCGAGCAGAAAATTCGCCGCCGGTCCCGCGATCACGATCGCGAAACGCCGGTATACCGACTGGCGGTTGAAGGCACGCGGCAGATCCTGCGGCGCCACCTCTGCCTCGCGCTCATCGGCCATCTTGACGTAACCGCCGAGCGGGAATGCCGCGATCACCCATTCAGTGCCGTCGCGGCCCAGCGCTCTGCCCCACAGCGGTTTTCCGAAACCGACCGAGAAGCGCAGCACCTTAACGTTGCAGAGACGCGCCACCAGGTAATGGCCGAACTCGTGGACGACGATCAGGCAGCCCAGTGCGACAACAAACGCCACAACGGTGATCAGGAGGTTCATACCGCGGTCTCGTAATGACAGACCCTAGCAGCCTGTCGGACTTAACAGTCCGACAGGCTGCTAAAAGTAAAACCGGCTGACCATTCGGAAGAAACCCCACCCGAAGCGGCCGAATATGAAGAAAAACAGGGGTAAATTCGCATATCCGTCATCCTCTTTTGCAATTTTCCTGGCGCCGGTTTTGCATTAGGAGTTTGTCCGACCTAAGTCCGACAAACTCCTAGGATCGTGCCAGCTGCGGGCGGGTACCGGACGCATGCCCTTTGTGGACGCTCTTCAGCCAGCGCTCGGCACATGCGCGCGCTTCCCGGTCGGCATTCAGCACGTCGTCGAGGTCACGCATCGGCCTGGTCGCAAGCTGTTCGAGCACCGCCTCTATCAAGACCGGAATCCGCATGAAGTTCAGTTTGCCGGCAAGAAACTTCTCCACCGCGATCTCGTTCGCGGCGTTGAGCACCGTCGGGGCGCTGCCGCCGGCGCGAAGCGCCGCATAGGCGAGCCGCAGACACGGAAAACGCTGGAGATCCGGGCGTTCGAAATGCAGCGCCCCGACGCGCGCGAGATCCAGGAACTCGACTCCGGCTGCGATGCGATCCGGATAGCCCAGCGCGAATGCGATGGGCGTGCGCATGTCGGGATTGCCAAGTTGGGCGATCACCGATCCATCGACGTATTCGACCAGCGAATGAATCACGCTCTCCGGATGGATCACGACCTCGATCTGTGATTCGGTGGCATCGAAGAACCAGTGCGCCTCGATCACCTCCAGCCCCTTATTCATCATCGTCGCGGAATCGACAGAAATCTTGCGTCCCATCACCCAGTTGGGGTGCGCGCAGGCTTGATCCGGCGTGACGTGCTCAAGCCGGTGCAGCGGCGTCGCGCGGAACGGTCCGCCGGAGGCGGTCAGCAGCACGCGCCTGACGCCGACCGCGCCGAGCTTCCCCGAATATCCCCGCGGCAATGCCTGAAATATCGCATTGTGCTCGCTGTCTATCGGCAGCAAAGCGGCCCCGCTTGCGCGCACTGCTTCCATCAGGATCGGACCGGCCGTCACCAGCGCCTCCTTATTGGCGAGCAGCACCTTTTTTCCGGCCCGCGCCGCAGCCAGCGTGGGCCGCAATCCGGCGATGCCGACAATCGCTGCCATCACCGCGTCAACCTGCGGCAGGCTCGCGGCCTGTTCCAGGGCTTCGACGCCGCACAGCACAGTGCATTCCAGTCCGGAGTGCTTGATACGCCGCTCCAATTCCGCGGCCGCCGGGAGTTCCACCATCACCGCGAGCCCAGGTTGGAATCGGCGACACTGTTCGAACAGGAGATCAACCTGGTTGCGCGCGGTCAGTGCAACGACCTTGAACTTCCCCGGATGGCGCGCAATCACGTCGAGCGTGTTGACACCGACACTGCCGGTCGAGCCGAGTATGGTCAGATTCTGCTTATCAGGCATCGTCACGCGGAGTAATACAGTGACAGCGCCGCGAGCGGCATGCTTGCAATCAGGCCGTCAACGCGGTCGAGCATGCCGCCGTGCCCGGGAAACAGCCTGCCGCTGTCCTTGACGCCGGCCTGGCGTTTTATCCAGGACTCGAACAAATCGCCTTCAACACTCATAACCATAACGGCCGCAAACAGGATTATTCCGCCCAAGCCGTGAAACAGCGCTTCTCGCGGAGCGAACATGAACCAAAGCACAGCATAATACACCGCTACAGCGACGCACGCGCCCGCCACACCCTCCCAGGTTTTCCCCGGGCTGATCCGGGGCGCGAGGCGGCGCCGACCGAAGCGCTGGCCGGCCAGGTAAGCGGCGCTGTCGGCGATCCAGACGATGCCCAGCAACGTGAGCAGTCGCGCGGGCTGGGCTTGCAGCCCTACCAGGGCCAGCCATGCCGGCACCAGCACGACCCAACCGGTAACACCCATGACGAGCGCATTCTGAACGCGCCACTTTCCGGCGAGCCACGCCGGCGCGAGCATCAGCCAGAATGCCGCCGACACCCAGTACGCGAACAACGAAAACGGCACCGGGACCGGCAGACTGGCGAGGCTATTCGGTGCGTACAGGAGACCGACGCCCGACACCGGCACGATCGCGGCGAAAAGCCACCGCGCGACACGCCCGTAGCCGGCCAGCGCTGCCCATTCCAGGCTCGCGATCAATAACGGCGGCAGCAGACAGGCGAGCCAGTACTGGTTCGGCAGAAACAGCAGCGCACCGACCAACAGCGGCAGCACTACGGCAGCGGTGAGCAGGCGCGTGATGAGCATCTCGCAGGATTTGATTGACACCGGCGGGGTCGGCCAGCGGACGACACTATCCCGTCACGCGGCGGTGTGTCGCGCGTTCGACGGCCTGGGGCAGTTGTTCACTGGTGCGCCCGAAACGCCGTTCGCGCTGCTGGTATGAAACGATCGCGTGCTCCAGAGCCGTAGCATCGAAATCCGGCCACAGGGTATCTGTGAAATACAGCTCGGTGTATGCGAGTTGCCACAGAACAAAATTGCTGATGCGCTGCTCGCCGCCGGTCCGGATGAACAAGTCGGGTTCCGGCGCATAACTGAGCGCAAGGTATGGGGCGAGATCGTTTTCGCCGAAACCGGACGCGAGTTCGGGACGGTCCTTAAGCATGCGGTTCGCCGCCTGCAGTATGTCCCAGCGGCCACCGTAGTTAGCGGCAACCGTCAAGGTTAGCCCGTCGTTGTCCCGAGTCAGCCCCTCGGCCTCCCGGATCAGGCTCACAAGCTTTGGTTCGAAACGCGACAGATCGCCGATAACCCTGAAGCGAATGCCGTTTTCATGCAATTTGCCCACTTCCTGTTCCAGCGCCATCATGAACAGACGCATCAGAAACGACACCTCGTCGGGCGGACGGCGCCAGTTCTCGCTGCTGAATGCGAACAGCGTCAGATATTCGACCCCGCGCTCGCCGCAGGCGCGCACCACAGCGCGTACCGCTTCAACGCCGCGCTTGTGGCCCCCGATGCGCGGCAGGAAGCGCTGCTGCGCCCAACGGCCGTTGCCATCCATGATGATGGCGATATGCCGTGGAATGGGTCGCGTTTCCGGGATTTCTGCGGTCGAACTCTTGACCATTGGGGGCTCTAGATCGCCATCAGGTCGGCTTCTTTGGCTTGCAGCATCTTGTCGATTTCGGCGATGTGCCGGTCGGTAAGCTTCTGAACGTCGTCCTGGGCGCGGTGCTCCTCGTCTTCCGCGACTTTCTTCTGCTTGAGCAGGTCTTTCAAATGATGAATGGCGTCACGCCGCACGTTGCGCACGGCCACGCGCGCGTTTTCGCCTTCGGTGCGGACCACCTTGATCAATTCCTTGCGGCGCTCTTCGGTGAGCGGCGGCATCGGCACCCGCACGGTATCCCCCTGGGTCGCCGGGTTCAATCCCAGATCCGAAGCGCGGATCGTCTTTTCAACAGCAGCGGCCATTTTCTTGTCCCACGGGATGACGCCGATGGTTCGTGCATCAAGCAGGGTCACGTTGGCGACCTGAGGAATCGGGGTCGGTGTACCGTAGTAATCCACCACGATATGGTCGAGCAATCCCGTGTGAGCACGTCCGGTGCGGACCTTGGCGAGGTCGTTCTTGAGCGCCTCCAGCGTTTTCTTCATTTTCTGCTCCGCGGTTTTCTTCACGTCGGCAATCATCACCCACCTCCGTCTCAAACGTGAACCATCGTTCCTTCGTCTTCGCCCAGCACCACGCGCTTGAACGCCTTGGGCTTGAAAATGCTGAATACGTTGATCGGCAGTTTCTGATCGCGGCACAGCGTCAGCGCCGTTGCATCCATTACCTTGAGGTTCTTGATGATCGCCTCGTCGAACGTCAGCCGCTTATAGCGCATCGCATCGGGGTGAGTTCTGGGATCATCGGTATAGACGCCGTCGACTTTGGTCGCCTTGAGCACGAGATCCACGTTCATTTCCATTCCCCGCAGCGCCGCCGCGGTATCGGTGGTAAAAAACGGGTTGCCGGTGCCGGCCGCAAAGATCACCACCTTGCCCTCTTCCAGGTAGCGCATCGCCTTGCCGCGGATGTAGGGCTCGACCACCTGCTCGATGTTGAGGGCCGACTGCACGCGGCTCACCAGGTTGACGCGACGCATGGCATCCTGCAGCGCGAGCGCGTTCATCACCGTGGCAAGCATCCCCATATAATCGGCCGTTGCCCGGTCCATGTGCGCGGCACCCGGCGCTACGCCGCGAAAGATATTGCCGCCGCCGATCACAACCGCCACTTCGACGCCAAGATTGGCCACCTCGGCAATTTCATCGACGATGCGCTCGAGCGTTCCGCGATTGATGCCATAACTGTCCTCGCCCAACAACGCCTCGCCGCTGAGTTTAAGCAGAATACGTTTATAAGCGGGCGTTTCTGGCATGGCGGTCTCGCTACAGGAAACGGTGTTGCCGGGTCAAGAGGACGGGGGCGCTTGCCGCTCGTCCTTGTGCCGGGCCTGGCCGACTTGGGCCATGACTTCGGCCGCAAAATCGCCCTTTTTCTTCTCGATGCCCTCGCCGACCACATAGAGCGTGAAACCGGCGACAGACGCTCCATTGGACTTCAGCAACTGCTCGACCGTCTGCTTGTCATTCTTCACGAACGGCTGACCGAGCAAGGTGACTTCCTTGAGGAATTTCTGGACCGAGCCTTCCACCATTTTTTCGACGATATTCGGCGGCTTACCCGACTCGGCGGCTTTCGCCAGGGCGATATCGCGCTCTTGCTTGACGATCGCGGCGGGTACCCCGTCCTTGGAAAGCGCCACCGGTCTGCTGGCCGCGATATGCATCGCGAGATCCTTGGCCAGCGCCCCGCTGCCGCCAACCACATCGACCATGACGCCGATCTTGGCGCCGCCGTGGATGTAGCTGGCGAGCCGACCCCCTGCCGCGATGCGTGCAAACCGGCGAATCATCACGTTCTCGCCTATCTTGCCGATCAGTGCCGTGCGCGCCGCCTCGACCAATGCGTCATTCAACCTGAGGGATGAGAGCGCCGCCACGTCGGCCGGACCCTCCGTCGCCACCAGCTGCGCCAGCGCGCCCGCAAACGCGATGAATTCCCCGTTTTTTGCGACGAAATCCGTCTCACAGTTTATTTCGACCATCGCGCCGAGCTTTCCGTCGCTGGAAATATGCGCGGCCACAACGCCTTCAGCGGTGACGCGCGTAGCGGCCTTGCTTGCCTTGTTGCCGAGCTTGATGCGCAGGATTTCCTCGGCCTTGCCCGCATTCCCGCCGGCCTCGGTCAAGGCTTTCTTGCATTCCATCATTGGCGCGTCTGTTTTCTCGCGCAACTCCCGTACCATGCTTGCGGTAATGTCCGCCATTCCGTGCTCCACCGGTTAAAAAAAAGGGGCTCGCGCCCCTTGCTGCAGGTTCGTTGACTCTTATGCCTCGGCGTCTTCGTTTTCTTCGACTTCCACGAACTCGTCGCCGCCGCCCACGATTTCCTTGACGGTGTCACTGCGCCCCTCCAGGATTGCGTCGGCCACACCGCGGGCGTAAAGACGGATCGCCCGGCTCGAGTCGTCGTTTCCCGGAATCACGTAATCGATGCCCTCAGGCGAGTGGTTGGTGTCGACCACGCCGATCAGCGGAATGTCGAGCTTGCTGGCCTCGGCCACCGCACCCTTCTGGTAGCCGACGTCGATCACGAACATCGCGTCGGGCAGTCCGTTCATATCCTTGATCCCCCCGAGACTGCGTTCGAGTTTGGCAAGCTCGCGCTGATAATGCAATGCTTCCTTCTTGGGCAACTTCTCGATCGAGCCGTCCCGGACCATCGCGTCGATGTCCTTCAAGCGCTTGATTGACTGCTTGACCGTCTTGTAATTGGTCAACATGCCACCCAACCAGCGGTAGTCGACATACGGCGCGCCGCAGCGCTGCGCCTCTTCCTTGATGATTTCGCGCGCTTGGCGCTTAGTGCCCACGAACAGCACTGTGCCCTTGTTGGCCGACAGTTGCCGCACGAACTTGAGCGCCTCCTGGTACATGGCCAGTGTTTTTTCCAGATTGACGATATGAATCTTGTTGCGATGCCCGAAGATGTACGCCGCCATCTTGGGATTCCAGTAACGGGTCTGGTGTCCGAAATGGACGCCCGCTTCAAGCATTTCACGCATCGTGACTGACATGTCTTACTCCCGGTTAGGGTTGAGCCTCCACCCGCGATCAACACCCGCCGCGCGAGCGGCAGGCACCCTGACTTCCCGCGGATGTGCGAATTGTAGCCACTCCATAGCATCATGAGCAATGAGCGGAGTTGGCCTAACTTTTTATTTTAACACACGAAAACTACTTCTCTCAAGGCGCGAATTGGCCCGCCGCGTTGATTTCGCGCGGATGCAATCGATGTCCGTTCTGGACTACAATCGCGGTTTCTCAAAAAACCAAGTACTTGGAATCTATTCGCCCGCGCCGAACGACGGCCCGGGTTACCCATGGCTGGCAACATCAAGTCCCCGGAAGAGATACAGAAAATGCGCACGGCGGGCCGTCTCGCCGGCGAGGTGCTCGATTTCATCGCGGCTCATGTCAACCCGGGCATCACCACCGGGGACCTCGACCGCCTCTGCCACGAATACATGGTCGGACAGCAGAAGACCATTCCCGCGCCGCTCAACTATGCCCCGCCCGGCTATCAGCCTTACCCCAAGTCGATCTGCACGTCAGTCAACCATGTGGTATGTCACGGCGTGCCGGGTGACAAAAAGCTCAAGGGCGGCGACATCATCAACATCGATATTACGGTCATCAAGGACGGCTATCACGGCGACACCAGCCGCATGTTCTACGTCGGCCAGCCGTCGATCCAGGCCAAACGGCTGTGCGAGGTCACGTACGAATGCATGTGGCGCGGCATCGCCGCAGTACGGTCGGGCGCCCAGCTCGGTGACATCGGATACGCGATTCAGAACTACGCCGAACGCCACGGCTTCAGCGTGGTCCGGGAATTCTGCGGACACGGTATCGGAACCAAGTTTCATGAAGAACCGCAGGTGCTGCACTACGGCCTGCCGAGCACGGGACTCAAGCTGCAGCCCGGCATGACCTTCACTATCGAACCGATGATCAACGCCGGCAAAGCAGACATCCGTCAGCTCGCCGACGGCTGGACCATCGTTACCAAGGACCACAGCTTGTCGGCGCAGTGGGAGCACACGGTTCTGGTGACGGAAACCGGATACGAGGTGCTTACGCTTTCAAACGGCGCCCCGCCCATCCCCCGGTTCGACTCCTGAACGCCATGAACGGACTGAGCGCGAGCACCGTCACCCCTCGACTCAAACTGGTTGCTGGCCAATGGAAAAGCGCTCTCGCCACCGGGCGCGAGGCGCTCCGACGGGCCTTCCTCGCGAAGCCCGCCGCGGGTGAACTGCTGCGCCGGCACAGCAAGCTCATCGATCGCCAGCTCAGAGTGGTATGGTCGACCCACGCATTCCCGCCCGAGCTGGCGCTGCTGGCAGTCGGCGGCTATGGCCGCAGCCAGTTGTTTCCGCATTCTGATATCGACCTCCTGGTCCTGCTGCCGGCCGCGGCCGACACGGGGCTCCAGCAAAAACTGGAGACCTTCATCGGCACGTTGTGGGACATCGGGCTCGAAGTCGGTCACAGTGTGCGCACCATCGCTGAATGCGCAGAGCTGTCGGGTCAGGACGTCACCGTGCAAACCAGCCTGCTCGAGGCACGATTGTTGAGCGGCAACCGCGACCTGTTCCGCCGGTTTGTCAAGACCATGCACGATGCACTCGATGCGGCCGCTTTCATGCAGGCCAAGCAACTCGAGCAGCAACAGCGTCACGAGCGCTACCAGGAAACCAATCTCGAGCCCAACATCAAGGAAAGCGCGGGAGGGCTGCGAGATCTGCAGAATATCCTCTGGATTGCGCGTGCCGGCGGCATCGGCAACACCTGGCGCGAACTGGCGCGCCGCGGCTTGATCACGCTGCAGGAAGCGCGCGAAATTCAGCGCGACGAACTGTTTCTGCAGGTGCTGCGCATCCGGCTGCATTACCTCGCGGCACGTCGCGAGGACCGCCTGCTGTTCGATCATCAGTCAGCGCTCGCAGCGCAGTTCAACCTGCGTGAGCGTCCGCACCGGTTGGCGAGCGAGCAGCTCATGCAGCGTTACTACCGCACCGCAAAGGCGGTCTCGCAACTCAATGCCATCCTGTTGCAGAACCTCAAGGCGCGCATCTCCCCCGTGCGCGACCGCGAATATCACGCGATCAACCCGCGTTTCGGCAGCCGCGGCGAACTGCTGGAAGCGCGCGATGAGCAGCTCTTTGATCGCGAGCCGGGCATGCTGCTCGAAGGCTTCCTGCTGTTGCAGCAGCGCCACGAACTGAAAGGCATGACGGCGACCACGCTGCGCGCGCTGTGGCGCGCCCGCCGCCGCATCGATCCCGCGTTCCGCCGCAATCCCGCCAACCGCGAACGGTTCATGCAGATCCTGCAGAGCCCGTCGCGCGTGGAGCGCGCGCTGCGGCGCATGAATCATTACGGCATCCTCGGACGCTACTTGCCGGCCTTTGGCCGCATTGTCGGCCAGATGCAGCACGATCTCTACCACGTCTACACGGTGGATGAGCATATCTTGCGTGTCATCCGCAACCTGCGGCGTTTTTCGATCCCTGAACTCGCCCACGAATTTCCGCTGTGCAGCCGGCTGATGAGCGACTTCGCGCGCCCGGAAGTGCTCTATCTGGCGGCGTTGTTCCACGACATTGCCAAGGGGCGCGGCGGCGATCATTCCCAGCTTGGCAAAGTCGATGCCCGTCGCTTCTGCCAGGCGCACGCTCTGTCGCGCGAGGATTCCGACCTTGTCTCGTGGCTGGTCGAACACCATCTCACGATGTCGGTCACAGCGCAGAAACAGGATCTCAGCGATCCCGACGTCATCCGGGTCTTCGCTCAGCGCGTCGGTGACGGGCGGCGGCTCGCCGCGCTCTACCTGCTCACCGTTGCCGACATTCGCGGCACCAGCCCGAAGGTGTGGAATGCATGGAAGGCCAAGCTGCTCGAAGATCTATTCCGTCTGACACGACGGCTGCTCGCCGGAGACCGCGTCAGCCTGGAGAGCAGCCTGCAGGCACGCCAGCAGGAAGCTTTGGCCAAGCTGCGGCTCTACGCGCTGCCGGATCATGCTCATGAGAAGCTCTGGGATCAGCTCGACACCGCATATTTCTTGCGCCACGACCCGCAGGAAATCGCGTGGCACACGCGCCTGCTCTATTTCCGGATGAACACCCAGAAGCCCGTGATCAAGGCCCGGTTGTCGCCAGCTGGAGAAGGACTCCAGGTGATGGTCTATATCCCGGACCAAAAGGAGTTGTTCGCGCGCATTTGCAGCTTCTTCGAACGCATCAGCTACGATATCTTCGAAGCCAAGATCTACACGACGCGCCACGGCTATGCGCTCGACAGCTTTCAGGTGCACGATTCGACCAACCGGCGGCCGCAATACCGGGATCTGATCAGCTATATCGAGCACGAGCTCGGCGAGCGCCTGCTGCACCAGACGCCGCTGCCGCCGCTCACCAAACCCAGGCTCAGCCGGCAGCTGCGGCACTTCCCGATCTCGCCGGAAGTCAACATTCAGCCTGATGACAAGGGAACCTACAAGGTGCTGTCGGTAATTGCCGGCGATCGCCCCGGGCTGCTATCGCGCATTGCACGCGTGCTGACTGCCTATGACATCAATCTGCACACCGCCATGATCAACACCCTGGGATGGCGCGCCGAGGACACCTTTCTCATCACTGGCGCGGCGCTCAACGATCCCAAGACCGTGGTCAGATTCGAAAGCGATCTGGTCGAGCAACTGCGCACGTGAAGCGAGCCGTGAGCCGACTTCAGGACCGCGCGCCTGCCGGATCGCGATTCACGGTTCACGCCTTTACTCGTCAATGATGTCCTGTCCGGGAAACAGCTCATCGATGAAACCGAAATTGCGCAGGTCGTGGATGCGCATCGGATACAGTATCCCGGCAAGGTGGTCGCACTCATGCTGCACCACGCGCGCGTGAAACCCGCTTACCACACGGTCGATGGCTTTGCCGTACTGGTCAAAGCCCCGGTAACGCAAGTCCTTGTAACGCGGCACGAGGCCGCGCATGTCGGGCACACTCAGGCACCCCTCCCAGGCTTCTTCCAATTCATTGCCCATCGGGGTCAACACCGGGTTGACCAGGACCGTGTGGGGCACCGCCTCCGCTTCGGGATAGCGCGGATTGTGATCGACACCGAAAATCACGACCTGAAGTCCGATTCCGATCTGCGGCGCGGCGAGTCCCGCGCCGTTGAGCGCCTGCATCGTGTCCTGCATATCGGCAACCAGCGCATGCAGGTCTGGCGTATCGAAACGCGGGACCGGCTGCGCTTGTTCCAGCAGGCGAGGATCGCCCATTCTGAGTACCGGCCTAATCGCCATCGAGCATCACCAGTGTTTCAAGAAGGCTGCGAACCCGCGCCATCGCCTGCTGCGACACGGCGTTGATATCCTCAAGCTTGACACCGCCGGCACTCGCCCCGCGCCCGGCGGCGTAGTTGACGACCACCGCGATCGCGGCGTAACACAAGCCGATCTCGCGCGCGAGCGCCGCTTCCGGCATGCCAGTCATGCCGACGATGTCGGCGCCGTCGCGCTCGAGCCGATTGATCTCCGCCGCCGTCTCCAAGCGCGGCCCCTGGGTCGCGGCATAAGTTCCGCCTGAAACGATCTCTTCCCCTGCAGCGGCGGCGGCCCCGAGCAGGCGCTGGCGCAGTTGCTCGCAATAAGGAAACGTGAAATCGATGTGCGTAACGCTGTGATCGGAACTGCTGTAGAACGTCGACATCCGGTTCCAGGTGTAGTCGATGATCTGGTCGGGCACGATCAGCGTACCGGGACCGAGGTCCGCGCGAATGCCGCCGACTGACGCTACCGACACGACATCTGTCGCCCGCTGCGAGTGCAGCGCCCAGATGTTGGCACGGTAATTGACTTCGTGCGGGGGAATGGTGTGACCGTAACCGTGGCGGGCGAGAAAGATCACTTCGGTTTTCCGGATCGTTCCGAACGTCAGTGCCCCGGAGGGTTCGCCGTACGGCGTGCGCACGACCTGACGGCGCGTCACCTCCAGGTTCGCGAGTTGCGTCAGACCGCTGCCGCCGATGATGGCTAACATAGGATTGAGGATCAAGGATTCAGGATTGAAGAAAAGCCGCAAAACCCAGACATGACATCAAACGCCGCACAGCTCAGCCGGAAAGAAGGATTTTAAGCGAAACTCGATCCTCAATCCTCGATCTTCAATCCTCGATCCTTGATCCTCGATCCTCAATCCTCTTTGAGGGCGTAGACCGCCGGCAGGTTGCGCCATGCCCCATTTACGTCCATCCCGAAACCGAATACAAAACGATTGGGAAGCCTGACGCCGATGAAATCCGCGCTGACAGGCTTGGCGCGCCCGGTTTCCTTTTCGGCAAATACCGCGCTATAAAACGCTTGTGCGCCCGCAGCCAACATTTTTTCACGGATCGCCGCCAGTGTCTGTCCCTCATCGAGGATGTCATCGACGACCAGCACCACCCGTCCTCTCACCTCCGTTCCGGGGCTCACCCGCCACGTAATCGCACCGCCGCGAGTCGCGTCACGGTAGCGCGTGACATCCAGATAATCGAACTCGAGCGGGAAATTGAGCAGCGGCAGCAGCTGTCCGGCGAATACGACGCTGCCACGCATCACGCCCAATACCAGCGGATTGCTGTCACGCAACCTGTCGTACACTTCCTGGGCGATGCGCGCGACCGCGTCGGACACGACAACGGCGGAACAGAGCTGTTCCGCCGTATCGAGTATCCGCCAGGCTTTTTCGAGCGGAATATTCACTCAATACGTGAAGGTCACAACGTTGTCGTCCATCGCCTGCTCGATCACATACGCCCCGCCTACGGTTTCCTCGATCTCCGGGATCAGGTCATTGCCCCATAGGTCGAGCGTCGGCGTGCAGACCTTGAAGCGGACACCGGCCTCATGCGCGTCCTTGATGAAATCATAGACGCTCTTGGGCGAACCTTCCTTGACAAACAGCTTCTCCGCCACGCCTTTCACGGCCAGTTCGCCGGCGCCCGCGGTAAGAATCACTTCGACTTCGTAGTCCATTGCGGCGGCAACTGTCGCCTGAAAAAATGGCGCGCCAAGCTCGGCACCGTTCCTGGGGTCAGTATTGACCATCACAATCATCAACTTGTGTGCCATGGCGCTCTCCTCTTCGGTTGTGTATTAGCACATTATGATACACCGATGAAGGACATTACTTCGGAAGCCGACACCCCATTTTCTTCAAATAATTGCGAAATTCCACCCCGACCTCCGAGTGCTTCAACGCAAAAGCGATATTGGCCTTCAGATACCCGAGTTTGCTGCCGCAATCATAGCGGACGCCGTCGAATTCGTATGCAAGGACATCTTCGTCACCCAATAAGCCGGCAATGCCGTCGGTGAGCTGGATCTCCCGGCCTGCTCCCGCCTTGAGGCCTCGCAGATGATGGAAAATGCGCGGCGTCAGGATATACCGTCCCACCACGCCGAGCGTGGACGGCGCAACACCCGGCGCGGGTTTTTCGACGATACCGGTGATGCGATGCGGCGACTTCGACCGCGCATCCAACTCGACGATGCCGTATTGCCGGGTTTCCTGCCGCGCCACGTTCTGCACACCGATCAGCGAGCGCCCGCGGCGCGCGAAGATCGCGGCCATCTGCTGGAGGACCGGCGGCTTGCCGTCTATCAGGTCGTCGGCGAGTACCACGGCAAACGGTTGGTCGCCGATCACCGGCATCGCGCACAGGATCGCATGACCGAGACCGAGCGCCTGCGCCTGGCGCACGTAGATGCACGACACATGGCGCGGGATGATGTTCTGCACCATCTTGAGCAACTGTGTGCTGCCGCGCTGATCGAGCCCGGCCTCGAGCTCGAATGCCCTGTCAAAGTGGTCTTCGATCGCGCGTTTTCCCTGTCCCGTAACGAATATCATCTCGGTCATGCCGGCCGCCACCGCCTCCTCCACCGCGTACTGGATCAGCGGCTTGTCGA
>Ga0156176_1199_pt1 | contig 50334 bp, 47 predicted proteins | sample RifCSPlowO2_12_FD_107829 | JGI IMG/M metagenome (GOLD analysis project Ga0156176, IMG submission 107829) | Betaproteobacteria bacterium RIFCSPLOWO2_12_FULL_62_58
CGGCGGCGGAAGGCCTTTGAGTCCGCGGCCGAAGCGATGTTCCGGGAAGACTTTGCCGGTCGCATTCTCCCTTTTGGCAGCGATGCCGCAGGACCCTACGCCAGCATTGCCGCCGACCGCCGCCGGGCCGGACGCCCGATCTCTCATTTTGACGCGCAGATTGCCGCCATCGCCCACTCCACCGGTGCGATGATTGCAACCCGCAACATCGCGGATTTCGATGGTTGCGGCGTCAAGGTCATCAATCCCTGGACCGCCTGATCCTCCACCGGAGGGCCGCCTATCTGCCGCGCCCTCACCGCGATCGTCCGGAATACGCACACCACGCCACCGAGGAAACTCTGACCGCCACGGGATCAGTATCGCTCTTCCGATTTCCCGACCTCCCGATCTCCCGACCTTCCGCCGCAGTCACTCGTCACGCCTCACCACGTCACGCCGTATCAGTCACGTCCCACCAGTCACGCCGTATCAGTCACGCTCCATCAGTCACGCCGTATCAGTCACGCTCCATCAGTCACGCCGTATCAGTCACGCCCCACCAGTCACGCCCCATCAGTCACGCTCCATCAGTCACGCTTTTCCAGTCACCCCTAATCGCGAGTAGAATCAACTGAGAACACTACAACGGGGGAGAAGCGGTTCCTTGTCCAGCGAAGAAGAAGCGAGGGCAATGATCGATGCCCTGCTTGCGAAAGCGAGATGGCAGGTCGCGCTCGCATCCTGCGTCACGATTCCCGCCTCGTCTCGCACGACAGGTATCTCTCTGTGCAGTTAACCGACTATCACGCCAAATATTTCGCGCACGAGCTGACGCGGCGCTGTCCTCCCGACAGCGTGGAGAAGCTCGCAAGCGCCTTGATGGATGCGCAGGTAGACCTCAACCCGCACCAGATCGACGCCGCGCTGTTCGCTTTCAAGTCGCCGCTTTCGAAAGGTGCGCTGCTGGCGGATGAGGTCGGCCTGGGCAAGACCATCGAAGCGGGCCTCGTGCTCTCGCAGAAATGAGCGGAGCGCAGGCGGCGGATTCTCGTCATCACGCCGTCCAACCTGCGCAAGCAGTGGTATCAGGAGCTGACCGAAAAGTTTTTTCTGCCGTGCCGCATCCTGGAGTCGAAGTCGTACAACGTTGCGATCCGACAGGGCCAGTTCCGCCCGTTCGAGACGCCCGAGATCGTTATCTGCTCCTACCATTTCGCGAAGAGCAAGGCGGGCGACGTCAACGCCTTGCCCTGGGACCTCGTGGTGATCGACGAAGCCCACCGGCTGCGCAATGTTTACAAGCCGTCGAACGTCATCGCCAACACGCTCAAGCTGGCGCTGGCAGGCAAGGACAAGCTGCTTCTCACCGCGACGCCGCTCCAGAACTCGTTGCTGGAACTGTTCGGCCTCGTGAGCTTCATCGACGAGCATACATTTGGCGACTTGCAGAGTTTCCGCGAGCAGTTCGCCAATCTCAGCCAGGAACAGGTATTCCAGACGCTCAAGGCGCGGCTCAAGCCCGTCTGCCACCGCACGCTCCGTAGGCAGGTGCTGCCGTACATCAAGTACACGAAGCGCTTGCCATTGGTGCAGGAGTTCACGCCGGAGGAAAGCGAAGACCGCCTCTATCATCTGGTATCGGAGTACCTGCAGCGCGAAAATCTCTACGCCCTGCCCGCGAGCCAGCGCTCTCTCATCACTCTGGTGCTGCGCAAGCTGCTTGCTTCATCCACGTTCGCGATCGCGGGCGCGCTGACCTCGATGTCCAACCGGTTGAAAACCAAGCTTCGCAGGCAGGAATCTTCGGGCGCCACTTGCGCCGAGCACGCAACGCGCGTTCGAAAGGGCCGACGGTTCAGAACTTGTGGATACGCGATCTCGCCCCGCGAAGATACCCGAGTATGGTCCTGCGGTAGTCAGTACTGCATCTGAGATCTTTGGTTTGTGCCAGCTTGAAAAGCTTTTTCGTCTGGGCTGCGAGCGTTACTTCGCGGGCCGCAGCTCCGGTACGGGCGAACCTGACGAGCAAATTCGACGAATTTTCTTGGGTTCATTGGTGTCGATCGCGGCAGGTCCGAGTACCCTGGGCGTATTGGCACCCTCCAAACGCGAACTGCATTCGTCGTTTGAGAAGTTGGTCGGCCAACTGCAGGAGAAAGCGAATCCGGGAGACAGAAGCTATCTACAGGCTTGCCTAGACCACCGAAAACTTGGTTTCACTTTCACCGGACAGTCTTTCCAGCCACCTCCCAGTAACGCTCACCTTCGCCATCACCCCAATGTGCCCAAGCTGTTGCCTGGTGATTGTCTGTTTCGGGAGCTTAACCCACCGTTAGGAAACTTCAGTAAAGCAATTCGCGATCTTGGACACACTGGAATCTACGTAGGTCTATTTTCTCCCGACGCCGACCCGACAGATAGCAACAATCATCTCGTAGTTGAAATGACCCCACAACATGGCTGTCACGTAACAACCGTCGATCAATTTCGTCAACAGACTAGCTTCTGGGGTTTCTACTCTATCGGGCTTGATCCAACTAGGCGCCATACGCTCACCGCACTTGCCTTGGGCTACGTAGGGCGCTGCCGCTATGGCGTATCGATTACTGGATATAAGAACCCCGTAGCGCTTTCGTTTCGGTGCGACGGCTTGGTGGAACATTGCCACGAGTCTCTACCGTTGGGGTTGCCCTTGCCGCCACACAAATGGGGACTGTTCGAAGACGATCAGTGGAATACGATTACCCCGGCTGCGTTGAGGAATTGCTTCTTCGAAAAGTATTAGGAGTGGTTAGGGAACAGACCATTACGAAGAGCGCTCCCGTCGGCTCCGTCGCACCTCTCCGCGCAGCAAGAGGTGGAGTCGGCATCACTTAAATCAGGCAAATAAGAATGTCGCGCCGTAAGAAAAGCGGATTCGAAGACTTATTTGAACTTACCGCGATGGTGCCGTGGTGGGTGGGCGTTGTGTTGGCCTTGGTGTCGTATTTTGTGATGCATCAGGTTGCAACGATGACGAATGTGTACCCCACAAACGGCAGGGGCGTCGGTCACTTCGTGGGCAAGCAGATGTTCATTACGTTTGCCTTCTATCTGCAATATATTTTGCCGGTGATTCTTCTTGCCGGTTCCGCTGCTTCTGCGATCAAACGGCAAAAGCGCGGTGATTTGCACGCACGTATTGCGGACGCGGGCACGCGCGAGTCGCTCGAAGCGATGTCGTGGCGCGAATTCGAACAACTGGTTGGTGAATATTTTCGGCGTAAGGGTTTTAGCGTCGCGGAGACCGGTGGTCGTGGCGCGGACGGGGGTGTGGATCTGGTTGTTTCGCGTGGTGCTGACCGTTACCTCGTGCAGTGCAAGCAGTGGAAGGCGCGGCGCGTTGGCGTTGAGTCAGTAAGGGAACTTTATGGCGTCATGGCCGCCCAGGGCGCCGCGGGCGGCTACGTAGTCACGTCGGGTGTTTTTACTGACGAGGCAAAACGTTTTGCCGAGGGGCGCGAAATCGAGATTATCGGTGGTGATGAGTTGGTCGAGATAATTGGCGCTCAGTCTGCGAGCGGAAAAACGACTGTTGCCCCTCACCCTAACCCTCTCCCCGCACGCGGGGCGAGGGAGTCATCTACCGGGGTGACAACCTCGGCGCCCGAGGCGCCTTCGTGTCCGCAATGCGGTTCATCGATGGTGTTGAGGACTGCGCGCAAGGGAGCCAACGCAGGCAGCTCGTTCTGGGGGTGTCCGCAGTTTCCGAAATGTCGCGGCACGCGGCCGGCCTGAGTGCCGGATAATTACGCATACAATCGCGGATGGCACCCATGAGGAAGAGCGGTCGATACGACGCATCCGGTTTGTCCGAAGCTCAATATGAGCCCGGCTCGAGTGGTAAGGTGCTCAGGAACCGCCTCGGCATTAAGTCGAAGAACAAGATGGACGACGTCGAGGCCAAAGCGCTGGAAAAAACGTTGGACGAATTGGTCAGGACCATCAGCGATAGGCATCGCTTCACCGCATCCGATATTTGCAAATTTCACAAGGCCTGGCTTGGTGACATTTACGAATGGGCCGGTGTGTATCGGCAGGTCAATGTCAGCAAAGACGATTTTCCGTTTGCGGCCGCGGCGCGTATTCCGTCGCTGATGGAAGGATTTGAAAAGGATGCGTTACGCCGTAACACGCCATGCCGGTTCAAGAAACGCGCGGATGTTGTCCGCGCGCTGTCAGAAACGCATGTTGAGCTGGTTCTGATCCATCCTTTCCGAGAAGGGAACGGCCGTATCACGCGCGTTCTTTCAACCCTGATGGCGCTGCAAGCGGGCTTGCCGCTACTCGACTTCAGTTTGATTGCGGAACAGAAAAAAACGGGGTATTTCGCGGCAGTCCAGGCTGGGCTGGACAAGAACTACCGGATGATGGAAAAGCTTCTCGCGGAGATTATCGAGAGGAGTTTTGCGTCACCTTGATCGGCGGGGCCATCGTTTCCGTCGCTAACGTACTTGCGATGGCTTCAACCGTTTCGCCCGTCTCGATGGCCGTCGAACTGGCGACGCTGGTGATCAGCGCTTTCCGGTATTGCTCCGGAGCGCGCAGGTGGGGGTTGGTTTCGATGAGTGGCTTCTGTTTCATAAGGAAATTATAGCAGACCATGCAGCCACGCGCCTCAGCGCCGAGGATCGGAGTGCCGGGCAACAGGCGCCGGGCGAGGAGGATCTCGGGGTCAGACCACTACGAGGGGCTCTCCTGTCGGCACTGCCGCAACCGCTCCACGCGTCGTCCCAACCCACCGAGGGCGCGAGAGCGGGGAAACGGTGAGCGGCGCGCAAGGACGCCAACGCCGGCAGCTCGTTTTGGGGATGTCCGCAGTTCCCGAAGTGTCGCGGGATATGCTCGGCTTGATGATTGAAGTTCCTGGTCTAAATGCGAGCCATGGAAAGTTGGAGCGTCTACATCGTCCGCTGCGCGGACGGCAGCTTGTATACCGGCATTGCCAAGGATGTCACCCGGCGCGTTGAAGAACACAACGCGAATAACTTGCTCGCAGCGAATTACACCCGCGCGCGGCGCCCGGTCACGCTGGTCTATCAGGAAGCGGTCGCCACGAGATCGGCGGCGGGGAGGCGGGAGTATGAGGTCAAGTGCATGAGTAAGGGGGAGAAGGAAGCGCTAATCAGGGCCGTGAGGGCGGGAGTGCGCGAGGGCGAGAGGGGGCGAAGAGCAAGGATGAGGGAGGAAAGCGAAAGGCGGAGGGCGGAAGGCGGAAGGATGAAGGGCGAGTGCCGCGGCAGGCGCCCTGCATAATTCGGCTATGCCGCGGAGCCAATCGAACGGAAGAAAACCTGTAAACTACTTTATATCCCGGGCGCGGACCGTCGCGACGGTCGGCACGGGACACGGCGTTCAGGTCAGCGGGAGGTCAAAATAACATGGCGAAAGCATTGGCGCGTCCCATCAAATCGAAGCGCGACTATCACGGCGCGACGTCTGTTGCGAATAAAACCCGCCAGCAAGACGGGCAGGAGCCGGACGCGGAGCGCCGGCTGCAAGCGCTGCTGCATGAGATCGAGAAATTCGATGACACCCAGGACGAGGACGACGATTTCGGCGACGCCGCCGAAGATTTCGATCGCCTGCCTCGCCGCCGCTGGTCGGACGAGGCGTCCGACGCGGAGTGAAGCGGAAAGAAAACTTGGGGGACAGTCCCCTAAGAACGGCAGATCGGGAGCACGTAAGGGCGGGGGAGCGGGAGATCGAGGCAAGGCATCCGCATGGTGGTATGCTATTGCCAAGTCGAGTGAACCCAACTTTGGGGAAGCGCCATGGTCATCAATGATCGCATCGTGGTTGATCCGAGAATCATGCTGGGCAAGCCCGTCATCAAGGGCACACGCATTCCGGTGGAGCTTGTCCTGCGCAAGCTCGGCGAGGGCGCGACCGAGCGTGATCTTCTCGACGCGTACCCCAACCTGACTGCCGCTGATCTCCGTGCCGCAATGACCTACGCGGCGGACGCGCTCGCGCACGAGGAAAACATCTAAGCCGTGGCGGCGCGTGGCACTGATGCGGCGGTGCCGCGGTTCCTCGCCGACGAGAGTTGCGATTTCGGGGTGGTACGCGCCCTGCGGGCCGCCGGGTTCGACGTTGTTGCGGTGGTAGAGAAAGCGCCCGGCGCGTTGGACGAGCGGGTTATCGAACTCGCGAAGAACTGCATGACCGCTCCGGTCTTCGTTGACGCCAACGTTCTGATCTACGAGCGCGATCCTGGGGAACTCTCGAAGCAGCGGCGCGCACGGGAAATCGAGCAACGCCATCGCTTCTCCCGAGGATCTGCAGGACGGCGCGGTCTTCGGCGATGTGACGGTCTAAAGCCCCTTTACGCTCGACGTGCGGGAGTCCGCTGCGGCGTACGCGGTCACCCCGGCTGCGAAGCCCCGCCACCGCCCCCGTGGCCGGCCGAAGCGCTGAACTGACAGGGTATGCACACATCGAGCAACAAAGGGAGGACGATCATGCATCGAATGTATCCCATCCTGAAGAGCCGGGGCAGGAGCGTTACCCGAGGCCCGCGGCGCCTGCGAGTGATGGCTATGCTGCTTGCGTGCCTGCTGCCGTGTGCGGCGATGGCGCAGGATTATCCGAGAAAGGCGATGCGCCTTATCGTGCGAGCACCGCCCGGCGGCACGGACGATCTGATCGCGCGCCTGATTTCGCCGGCGATCGGCAAAGCCGTCGGCCAGCAGGTGATCGTAGACTACCGGCCCGGCGCCGGCGGGCTGCTCGCATGGGAGTACATTGCGAAACAACCGCCCGACGGCTACACGATGCTGCTCGCCGCCTCAGGGCTCGCGGCGATCAAGAGCCTGCGCGCGAACGTGACGCTCGATCCATTCCGCGATATCGGCTGGGTCTCGCAGGTCACGAGCTTCATGCTGGTGCTGTTGGTGCACCCGTCGCTGCCCACACGCTCGATCAACGATCTGATCGCGCTCGCGCGCAAGCGGCCGGGCGCGCTGAGCTACGGCTCCTCGGGTGTGGGTGCAACCCCGCACCTCGCGGTCGAGTATTTCAAAGCCATGGCCAAGGTCCAGATCGACCATATCCCCTACAAAGGAGCCGGACCGATGTACCTCGACCTGTTCTCGGGGCGAATCGAGATGGGCGCGGCCGTGCTGGGAGCCGCGCTCCCCCACATCGGCAGCGGCAAGGTGCGCCCACTCGGGGTGAGCGGGGCGAAGCGCTCGACGCAGCTCCCCGAGATTCCGACCATTGCCGAGGGCGGGCTCCCGGGGTATGCGTTCGACCCCTTCTATGCGATCGTCGTCGCGAGTGGAACGCCACCCGAGATCATGGCCAGGCTCGCCGAAGGGATCGCCCGGGGAATGTCGCCACCGGAATTCCGTGCGCAGTTCCTCAAGATGGTCGCCTCCGAGGTGGCGGTCAACGCGCCGGCCCAGATGCTGGAGATGGCAAGGAAGGAGGCCGATCTGATCGACACCATCGTACGCACGGCCGGCATCAAACCGGAGTAGGAAAAGCGGAAAAAGCATGGCGCGCATCGCCGTCGGTGGCTTCCACCACGAAACCAACTGCTTCGTCCCGGTGCACACCGACTTCGCCTATTTCGCCTCGATCGGTGACCGCCCTGCGCTCTCGCGCGGCGAGGAAATCCTGCGCAATCTGCCGGGCCGCGCCTTCGCCATGTCCGGCTTCCTCGCCGACATGGCGCAGAAGCACGAGCTCGTGCCGCTGGTGTGGGCGAGCGGCGGCGCCGGCGGCTACGTCACCAGCGACGCGTACGAGCGCATCGTCGGCGAATTGATCGGACGGCTGTCGGTCGCGCTGCCGGTCGATGCGATCTATCTCGATTTGCACGGCGCGATGTGTTCGGTAGACTTCGAGGACGGCGAAGGCGAGTTGCTGCGCCGTGTGCGCGCCACCGTCGGTCCGAAGGTGCCGGTCGTGGTGAGCCTCGACTATCACACTAACCTGACCCCGGCGATGGCCGAGCTCACCGACGGCATGGCGATCTACTACACCTACCCGCACGTCGATCGGCCGCAGACCGGCAGCCGGGCGGCGCGCATCCTGACCACGATTCTCGCGCGCGGCAAGCCGACGGCGCGTGCCTTCCGCAAGTTCCCATTTTTGCTCCCGCTCAACTTCCAGTGCACGCTGGTCGAGCCGTCGAAGGGAATCGTCGCGAAATCCGCCGCGGGCGAAGGCGGGGAAGTGCTCGATCTTTGCTACGGCGCGGGCTTTCCGCCGTCGGACCTGTATTACTGCGGACCCGGCGTCATCGCACACGGCTACTCGCAAGCCGCGGTGGATTCGGCGGCGGACTCGCTCGCCAGCCACGTCAACAGTCTGGAGGCAGCCTTCGCTCAACCGCTGCTCGATCCTGACGAGGCAGTGCGTCAGGCGATGGCGATCGCGGCGAAGGCGACACGGCCGGTCGTGATCGCGGACACGCAGGATAATCCCGGCTGCGGCGGCACCGGCGATACGACCGGCATGCTCGAAGCATTGGTGCGTAATCGCGCGGAAAGGGCGGCGCTCTGCGTTCTCACCGATGCCAAGGCCGCGTCAGCCGCGCACGCCGCGGGCGAGGGCGCAGATATTTCCGTTGACCTCGGCGGCTGCACGCCGTTACCGGGCGTAAAGCCTTTTCACGGCAGCTTCCGGGTCACGCGGCTCTCCAGCGGCCGCTTCGTCTGCAAGGGCCCCTGTGTCGGCGGGCGTGAAGCGCAGCTCGGGCCTACCGCGTTGCTGACCATCGGCGGCGTGAGCATCGTGGTGGCAAGCAAGCGCATGCAGGCCTACGACCTGGAGATCTTCCGTCACATTGGCGTCGAGCCGACCGCGCAGAAGATCTTGGTGGTGAAAAGCACCTGCCACTTTCGTGCCGACTTCGAGCCGATCGCCGAGCGCGTGCTGATCGCCGTCGCCCCGGGTGCGCATCTTGTGGACGCGCGTGAGTATCCCTACAAGCATCTGCGCGCTGGCGTGCGCCTGGAGCCGCTCGGGCCTGAGCGGGGAGCGGTGGGTCGGACCAGCGCAACGCATTGACAGGGCGAGACAACGTTACTGAATAGAAAGGAGACCATCCATGCTCTGGGCCATCTCGCGCGCAGCCGCGCCAAACTTCGCCGCAATGCGTGAAAAGGGCTTGCCGGCCCACCTCGATTATCTCCATAGTCAGAAACGCATATTGGTCGTCTCGGGCGCGACGCTGACCGACGATGGCAAAGAGGTCATTGGCAGCCTGTTGATCGTCAACGTCAACAGCCGTGCCGAGGCCAGGGCCTTTGTGGACGGCGATTGGTGACTGTTGGTGCGTGACTGATGGGGCGCGCCCTTCTTAGGGGACTGTCCCCTAACGCCCTAACGATAAGGTGAACAATAATGAAGTACCGGTTTCTGCTTATTCAGCCTTTCCATCTACCACCCACTTCGAAGTACGGCCTGCGGATCGTTGAGGAGAGCAAGGAAGCACGCCTGGTCAATTATCACGACGTGAAGCATCTGCTCGAAGATGTCCAATGGGATCTCAACGTCGGCCCACTGGCGGCTTACGGCGATTGGCCGGTTGAAACGCGCGAGGAATTCTGCCTGGTTGCCGCGGGCCGGCTGCCGATCGTGCGTGACGCGTGCCAGAGCGGCAAGTACAACGCGATCGTGCTTCTTGGCGGCGGCCAGCCGGGCTTCTTGGAGTCCCGGGAGATTGCGCGCGCGTACGGCATTCCTGTGACTGCGTGCGCTTTCGCGCAGATGCATGTTGCGTCCATGCTCGGTAACAAGTTCACCGTGATCGATCTCGCCGAGAATCACAACATGTATTACTACAACATTGTGGTTCAGCACCGGTTCGTCGAGCGTTGCGCATCGATCAGGAACATCAATTTCCCGCTCCCGCGCCCGGGCTGTACCAATGAGCGGTCACTGCGTGACGAGCAGGACCGCGCTCTTCGTGGTGAAAGCTCGGCAATGCTGGAAGCAGCGGTCACTGAATCGGTTGCGGCGATCGAAGAGGATGGCGCCGAAGTCCTGATTTTCGGCTGTTCCGCGACGTTCTGGTTGCGGCCATACCTTCAGGCTCGCCTGACTGGCTTGGGTTGGGAGGTCCCCGTGCTCGAAGGATATGGTTGCGCGATCGGCCTGGCGAAAGCGATGGTTGACCTCCGGGTCGACGCGAGCGGGCTCATGTTCCCAAGCGACAGGCCGAGGAAGTGGCGCCGGAAGAAGGCCTTTTGAGGCATTGGCCTTCTGCGCCAAGGTCCCAACCGGCGCCAGCGTGGTAAGCGCCGAGCGCAAGCACGTTCTCCTCGACCCACTCGCCGTACGGAAGCACGCGCTTCTGGTGACAGCTCGGGCAGAAGTAGCGCGTCTTGCACGAGCAGGTAGTCGTGCCCGCAGGCATCGCAGCACATACGTGCGGAGCCGTGGTGCGGATCGCCATACGCGAGGAAAAAAACGAATCGGACCGCATCTTCCTTCGCGGTGTGAGCAACTCCCTCGCCGCTATTCGATCTTCGCGCCGCTGATTTTGACGACCTTGGCGTACTTGTCGTAATCCGCTCGCAAGCGTTGCGCAAATTGCTCGGGCGTCATGTGCATCGGATCGAGCGTCAGCTCGGTGAGTCTCGAGGCGACCTCGGGATGCTCGAGCGCCTTTTTGAGCGCCGCGTTGAGCGCGTCGACGATCGCTCTCGGTGTCCCTGCCGGCACGAAGCAGCCGACCCAGGCCGTAAATTCATAACCCGGAACGGATTCCGCGATCGCCGGAATGTCCGGGAACTGCGCCATACGGGTGTCCGAACTCACACCGAGCGCCCGCACCTGTCCCGCCTTGATATGGGGGGCGATGGATCCCAGTGTGGTCAGCATCGCCTGGGTCTCTCCGCCAATGAGCGCGATGTGGCCGGGGCCGGCGCCCTTGTACTGCACGTTCAGCATATGGGTTCCGGACATGGAAACGAACAATGCCATCGCCATGTGCGCGTAGCTGCCATTGCCGGAGGCACCGTAGACGATCTGGCCAGGGCGTCGCTTCGCCAGCGCAACGAGCTCCTTGATCGATTTGACCGGCAGGGATGGATGCACGACGAGCACGCCCACCTGCCTCGCGAGCGCCGTCACGCCTATGAAATCCTTCAACACGTCGTACGGCAACTTTTTATAGAGATGCGCGTTGGCGACATGCGTGGTGGACTGCACCATCACGGTATAGCCGTCCGCCGGGCTTCTCGTCACGAATTCAGAGCCGATCGTGCCGGCGGCTCCGCCGCGGTTCTCGATCACGAACGGCTGGCCCATCACCTCCGGCATTTTGCCGAACACGATGCGTCCGGTGACATCGGTGGAACCGCCCGGGGGAAACACGATGATCACCCGTACCGGTTTGGATGGATAGACCTGGGCAATGGCCACGGCGGGTAAACACAGTGCAACAAGCAGGATCGGAATTGCACTTCGAAAATATCGTTTCATCCTCTATCCCATCTCGCTATCAAAAAGCTCTGCACGAGCGATGAGCCGTGCCTGTTCGTGCTGTAATTACGATTCCAGCGGAAGCCGGATCCGTTCGCCTGTTGCAACCGCCCGCTCCATCGCAATCGTCGTCTCGAGAACCATGCGCGCCTCCGCCGGCGTTGCGTGCGGGATCGGGTTGCCGGTTACGAGGTGGTCCAGCCAGGAGCGGGTCTCGTTGCCGAGCGGCCCCCAGTAGTCGCCGAGTGCCCAGTCGCCGGAGGGGTTGCTGCCGCTGAACGCCATGTTGAGCTTGTGTTCGGGGACGTAGGCGTGGGCGATGCCCTTTTCCGAATAGAGCAGGTGGTCGCGGTGATCGTCGTCGATGATCATCGTGCCCTCGGAACCGAGGAGCTCCACGCGGGCCGATTGACCGAGTATCGGGTAACGGGCCGGCAACGCGTAGCTGATGCCCAGGTTGATGACGGCGCCGTCGGCCAGCGTGACTATTCCCCAGGTAACATCGTGTATATCGTATCCTGCCTCCTTGAAGATACCCATCTGGCCGCGCGCAACGACTTCCACCGGCGGGTTGCCCTCGTTGTACCACAGCATCAGGTCAACGAAATAGGTCAGCACGTCGATCACCGGCGTCGCGTGCGGATTGCGCTTGAGGATCTCGAAAGCCTGGGCACGCGTGTTGTACACCCGCGCCATGCCGCCGGAGATCCTGCCGAGGTGTCCATCGAGCACCTGTTGCTTCGCGCGTGCGAAGCAACGCTTGAAACGCCGGATGTAACCCACGCGAAGGTCGCCCCCGGTTCTTTGCACGGCGGCGAGAATCTCGTCTGCGTCCTGCAATGTGAGGCCTAACGGCTTTTCCATCAGCACGGGCTTGCCGAGCTCGAGCGCCTGGCAAACGGGCTCGACGTGTTCATGCTCGGAAGTCGAAACGATGACCGCGTTTACTTGCGGCCTCGATATCATTTCCAGGTTGTTCGAGGAGTGCGCGTTCGCGCCCGTCCGTTCAGCGAGGGCGCGAGCGCGGCCGGCGTCACGGTCCGAAACGGCCAGAAAACTTACTGCAGGATGTCGTGCGGCGAGGCGCGCACGCAAGCTGCCGATCCTGCCTGATCCCACTACGGCTACACCTAATTCCTTAGGCATCACTTTGTCTCATCAACAAACTTCCATTGAGGAATCGGGTGCCGGTTCGGGCACGGTCCTTAACCTGCCATCACCAACGCGATGCGGCCGGCGGTCGCGTTGTTGCGGATCAGCTCGTGGGCTTCTTCCACCCGCTCCAGCGGAAAGGTCTGCGTGACCACGGGTCTGATGCGCTTGCGGCGCACCAGTTCAAGCGTCTGGGCGATCTCGGCGGCGGTGACGTAGCGCGAGGAATGCAGCTCCAGGCCGCGCTGCGTGAAGACGGCGGTGTTGAGCATGAAGCTCGGGGCCTCGCCATAGACGGATCTTGGCTTCGAGCCGATGATCACCATTTTGCCGGCGACCGCGAGTGACTGAATTCCGGCCTCCAGCGTCTGGCGGTTGCCGACGACGTCGATCACGGCGTCCGCGCCCCGGCCCTCGGTCAGCGCCTTGACCTGCGGCGCGAGTTCGCCTCGGCGCACATCAATCACTTCGTCCGCGCCCCAGGTTTTTGCGAGCGCGAGCTTGTCATCCCCGATATCGGCGGCGAGTACGCGCCCGCCACACAGCCGTGCCATCTGCACCATGTGGATGCCGACGCCGCCGCCCGCGCCGATGATGAGCACATCGTCGCCCGGCCCCACGCGCGCTTCCTTGTGGCACGCGTGATAAGGCGTTGCAATCGCATCGGAGGCGACTGCCGCATCGACGTCGGACACGCCGTCGGGTATCGCCACGATGTTGCGCTCGGGCAGCACGAGGTACTCCGCGTAGCCGCCATTGCACGCGGCGCCGACGTGACCGCGCAGATTCAGGCACAGCGTCTCGCGCCCGCTGCGGCAATTGCGGCACTGCCCGCAGGTCAGATAGTAGTGGTTTGTGACGCGCTGGCCGGCCCTGACGCTTTTTACTTCGGAGCCGACTTCCATCACCACGCCCGCCACTTCATGGCCGGGGGTGCGCGGATAGGAGGTGACGCGGCCGGGCGTCCTTATCAGATTGACGACCGTGAGCCCGACGCCGCACGCGCGCACGCGCACCAGCACGTCGTTCGGGCCGGGCTTGGGAATTGCGACTTCCTCCAGCCTGAGCGGTTGGCCCAACCCGTGCAGCACCATGGCTTTCATGGAATGCCTCGTTGCAAAAAGGTCGGCCGCAAATGGATCGGGCGCTCCGGGTATTTCCCTTGCGCGGAAAGTTGCGCCTTCGACGCCGCCAACACGCATGATGCGCTGGCGAGCCATTCCGCCAGCCGCCGAATCCTGCCGTGCATGGAAATCATCCGTCTTGATGGTCTTGCTGCGAAATAAATTCAATCCGCCCGTTGCCGGCGTCCTGTGCCAATGCAACGCTGCGGTGATGCCGGATTGGTGCTCGGTGCGCGATCGAGGCTGCCAGCGCGTGCTCCACCGTCCGATCCGCGCTTGGCGAGGGTCCGCAACGGACGTCGCGGCAAAGTATGCAGTTCCCGGGCGCGCCAAGTCAAGCAGCAGCGAGCGTGCCTTGGCTCAGGCGATGTCGGGAACGAGGTTAGTACGGGAAAGAATGCTGTAGACCCGCTTGCGTTGCGCTTCACGCGAGTACCCGGTTCGGGTCGCATTGGGACTTACGAGCGACAGGCGCGAGGAGGGCGTGCCGTTGCGAGTCAAGAAGACCTCCACGCGTACGTCGAGAAGCTGGTGAATCTGGTGTAAACCCGTCTCGTCAGGTCTGCCCCTCGCATTGTGGAGCGATCGCTCCACGCGTCTTCCGAGCATGGCGGCGATCGGCGTGAGGAGCATCAGTGAATCGGTGGGTTACGCCGCCGGCGCGGCTAACCCACCCTACGCAGCCAGTTACTTCGCCCGTATTCCCGCTGCGTTCGCGACTTGCTGCCGCTTCGCGATCTCGCCGCGCAGGAAGCTGCCGAACTCCGCCGGGCTCTGGGTCATGGGCCGGGAGCCGTCGGCGGCGAGATTATTGAGTACGTCCGGCTGATTCACCGCTTTCACCAGTTCGGTGTGCAGGTGCTCGATGATGGCGGCGGGCGTGCCTTCGCGCACCGCCATGCCGTTCCAGATCACGGTTTCCGCGCCGCGCACGCCGGATTCCGCCAGCGTCGGATAGCCGGGCAGCAGCGGCCAGCGCGTCGAGTGGGCGATGCCCAGAAGCCGCAGGCGGCCGGCTTTCACGTGCGGTAGCGACGAGATGGGATTGGTCACCGCCATCATCACTTCCCCCGACAGCAGCGCGGTGGTCACGAGCGCGCTGCCTTTGTAGGGCACGTGCAGCAGGTCGGTGCCCGTGGCGAGCCGGAAGAGTTCGCCGCCGAAGTGCGAGCCGCCGCCGATGCCCGACGAGCCGAAGGTGATCTCGCCGGGTTTCGCGCGGGCAAGCGCGACGAGATCTTTCACGGACTTCACCGGCAGCGACGCATGCACGATCAGCGCGGCCGGCACCACACCCAGCCGCGTGATCGGCGCGAAGTCGCGCAGCGTGTCGTACGGCAGGTTCCTCACCAGGCTGGGCGCCGCGGTGAAGCTGGTGCTGACGAGATACAGCGTGTGGCCGTCGGCCGGCGCGCGGGCGACGAGTTCGGAAGCGATGGCGCTGCCGCCGCCGGGCCGGTTATCGACCACCACCTGCTGGCCGAGGCTTTTCGCGAGCCTGGCGCCGACCAGCCGCGCTATGGTGTCGTTGCCGCCGCCCGGCGCGAGCGGCACGACGATTCGTAACGGCTTGACCGGCCACGCTTGCGGATGTGCTGATTGCGCGGGCAGCGCGCCGATGAGGGCCGCCGCAGCAAGGCGAAGGAATGCGGGCACTGTCAGATGCTCCGCGTGCGGCCGCCGTCGACGTTGATCGCGCAGCCGCTGATGAGCCGAGCCCGCGCCGAGGCGAGGAACACGGCGAGGTCCGCCACGTCCTGCGGATCGATGACCTTGCCCAGAACGGAGTAGGAGACCACTACGAGGAGCATTCCCAGCCCACCGAGGCCGTGAGAGCGGGAGATCGTGAGGGCGTAAGAGCGGGGAAGCGGTGGGGGGAAACCTCAGGGTCTGTGCCCGGTGTCAAACAATCAGATTCCCTGCGTTGACGTTGAGCGTGACGCCGGTGATGTAGCGGCTCGCGTCCGAGGCGAGGAACAGCACCGCTTCCGCCGTGTCCACCGGCTCGACCAGGGTCTTCATCGGGTTCCTCGAGGCGATTCTCTCGATGCTCGCGGCGTCTCTCACTTTCTTTACCCGCGGCGTCAGCGTCGTTCCGGGCGCGACCGCGTTGACCGTGACGCCGTATTCGCCCATGTCGCGGGCGAGGAGCTTCGTGAATCCGATCACTCCGGCCTTGCCGGCCCCGTACGGAAGGTACGAGGGCGCATGGGGGTTGGGAGCAATCCCCGCGCCGGACGCGATGTTGATGATGCGCCCCTTCCGTTTTTCCATCATGACGGGGGCCACTGCCTGGGAGCACAGGAACGTGGTTTTCAGGTTCACGGTAATGACGCGGTCCCATTCCTCTTCCGTGATCTCGGTAATGGGCGCAAACTGGTGGAAACCGCCGGCGGCATTCACGAGTATGTCCACGGTGCCCCACCGATCGAGCACGGCCTTCACCATGCCCTTCACATCCTGCGCGCGCGTGACGTCGGCCTGGAGGACCAGCGCCGTTCCGCGTTCCGCCTCGATCTCCGTGCCCACGCGCCGGGCCTCCGCCAGATTGATGTCGGTAACGGCCACCGAGGCGCCTTCACGGGCAAATATCTTCGCGATCGCCTCCCCCAGCCCCTGCCCGGCCGCGGTGACGATGGCTACCGCTCCAGAAAGCCTGCCTGTTCCCGCCATCCGGAATCTCCTTCTTAGGGGACTGTCCCCTAAGCACTCTCGGGAGTCAATCGACCTTGGCGCCCGACGCCTTCACGACCTTGCCCCAGCGCTCGTACTCCGCGCGAATCTGCTGGTTGAATTCCTCGGGCGTGCTCGGCGCAGGCGTCTGCCCCAGATTCTGTATGCTCTTGACGGCGTCCGGAGAATTGAGCGCGCGAACGACGGCTGCATTGAGTTTCGCGATGGTTTGACGCGGCGTTCCGGTCGGCACCGCGACGCCGTACCACTCGATGACATCGCCCAGCTCCGGATAGCCCGCCTCCACAGCGGTCGGCACGTCCGGCAGCGCCTCGTTGCGCCTGGTCCCCGTGACGCCCAGGGCGCGCAGTCTGCCGGATTTGACATGCGGCACGGTGGAAGTCGGATTGGCGAACATCGTGTTTACATGGCCCGCGAGCAAATCTATCACCGCGGGTCCTCCGCCTTTGTAGGGAACGTGCAGCATGTCGGTGCCGGTCGTAAGCTTGAATAGCTCGCCCACGAGTTGCGGCACGGCGGAGGTCGAGGCAAAGGTCACCTTCCCGGGGCTGCGTTTTGCAAGCGCCGCCAGCTCCTGCATCGACTTGGCGGGCACCGAAGGATGCGCGACGAGTATGAAAGCCATCTGCGTGCCGCGGGAAACGGCGGCGAAGTCGCGCAACGTATCATATCCGGGCTTGCTGTACATATGGGGGTTGACCACAAGTGCGCCCTGGTGCGCGAACATGATCGTGTAACCATCAGGCGCCGCTTTCGCGCCCAGTGCCGTGCCGATGCTGCCTTGCGCCCCGCCGCGATTGTCAATGATGATCTGTTGGCCCAGATTCTCCGTCAACTTCGGACCCAGAATGCGGGCGAGCGCGTCCGTGCCGCCGCCCGGCGGAAACGGCACGATAAAACGAATAGGCCGATCGGGATAACTCTGCGCCGCGAAGGCGAGCGGAGCGCCAAGTGCGCACAACAGGATAAGTGCCTTGCACAGGTGTTTCATGATGAGTCCTCGTTCAGCTTGAAATGGAATATCGCGTTCCAATGGAACGTTTAAATCCAGTGCCTCGATCCGGATCCATATGCAAATATCTCCCCACCGCCAAACCCGCCCAGACGCCATGCTAGTGTCCCGAGTCGTTAATTCGTCGCACAATCTTGGGCGTAGGTTGGGGTACGCCCAGCGTTCCCCGACATCTGCTGAGCTGAAATGTGCGCACGATCACGGCTCAGAAGGTGTGTCGTTCCCGTGAAAACGGGAACCCATACGGCGCGTCATCATCGAGTGAGCCCCCCTCCTACCTCCCCCCGCAAGCGGGGGGAGGGGATACCCGATCCCCGATTAAAGCATTCGAGGACAGGCTTCTCGGGAATGACAGCGCGTGTTGGGTCATCATTCCGCTCAATCTGCCTTAAGGTAGTGCCATTGGGACAGGAACCTCTTTTTTACGTTCATCGCCAAACGCTCGCCGCTTTGCTCATCGGCGCGAGCGGCGGGCTTTACTCCACCCGTATATTCGCCTCGCGCACGATCGCCGCGTAGCGCTTGATTTCAGACTGGACGAACTGCCGGAATTCCTCCGGCGTGTTGCCGACGGGCGTGAAGCCGCTGGCTTCGAGGATCGCCCGCATCTTCGGCGCCTGCAGCGCTTTGTGAACTTCACCCTGCAGCCGGGCGACGATTTCGCGCGGCGTTTTCGCCGGGGCGAACCAGCCGTTCCAGGTGAAGTCCACGACATAGTCCGGCAGGGCGGACTCGGCGACGGTCGGCACGTCGGGCAATGCGGTCATGCGCTTCGAGCCGGTGAAGCCGAGCGCGCGCAATCGCCCGGACTTCACGTACGGCACGGCGGCGGTCGGCGGCACGATCAGCATCTGGATCTCCCCGCTCATCAGCGGCCGCGCGCAACCCGCCGTCAGTTCTTGTCATGCCCCTTGGCGTAGCCCTTGCCTTTGCCCTTGCCGTGCCCTTTCCCTTTACGCCAGCGTTCGTGGCCGGGATCGCGCTCCCAGCGCCCGGGATTGTAATGCCAGCGCGGACCTTTCTCTTCCCAACGATCGGGCACCCAGACATATCCCGGACGCTCCCTGATCCAGCGCCCTTCTCTCCAGACGTGCCGGCGCCCGTCCCAGTGCCAGTATCCGGGCGCCCAGGCATAACCGGGGCGCAGAGCCGGAACGACCACGACACGCGGCGGGGGCGGGCCTATGTTGATATCGATGTTGACGCTGGTGGCGGCTTCAGCGACAGCCGCCGCCGACACGGTGGCCGCGGCAATCAACAGAGACAACAGCAGATTTCCCATACGCATGATTACCCTCCTTCTCTTACACGATAGTACGTAAAAATTAATCTCAACCGGATACCGCGCGGTGCGTTCGCGCTGAATCGCGCGGGTCCTCCGGATCGCACGCCCGTGCCGCATTCAGGTCATCGACGACGACGATGATAGTAGGGGTGATGTCGATAGTAAACAGCGGGCGGCGGCCGGCACGCGAACCACGGACGCCGGCCCGGCATAGTAGAATCGCCGAAGTCAGACTACTGATTCCTTCCACCCGTCATCTCATTCCCCGCTTGACCGGCATACCTGACAGCAACAAAGGGCGCGCCGCCGCGCCTCAATCCTTCGCGGCGCTGCGCCATCGCGGCTATCGCGCCTATTTTGTGACCTCGGCGGTGGCGATGATGGCCGACAACATCGAGCATGTCATCAGCTACTGGGTCATGTTCGAGAAATTCCAGTCGCCGGCGCTGGGCGGTTTCGCCGTGGTCGCGCATTGGTTGCCGTTCCTGCTGTTCTCGGTGTACTCCGGCGCGCTCGCCGACCGCTTCGACCCGCGGCGCGTCATCCAGTTCGGCATGCTGTTCTTCATCGCCGCGTCGCTCGGCTGGGGTCTCTTGTTCCTCACCGATACATTGCAGATGTGGCACGCCGCGGCGCTGCTCGTCATCCACGGTCTCGCCGGCGTGCTGTGGGGACCCGCGAGCCAGCTATTGATCCACGATATCGTGGGACCCGGGGAGCTGCAGAGCGCGGTGCGCTTGAACGCCACGGCGCGCTGGCTCGGCCAGCTGATGGGCCCGGCCGTGGGGGGCGGATTGTTGCTCGCGCTGGGGCCGGCGCATGGAATCCTGCTGAACGTCCTGATCTACCTGCCGCTCGTGCTCTGGCTGTGGACGGCGCCCTACGGGCCGCGCTTCCGCAAGGCGAAACCCCCGCCCGCCCTTGCCGTGCGCGGTCTTGCCGATATCGCCGCCACCGCGCGCGCGATCGCCGGCAACCGCACCATCGTGTCCATGATCCTGCTCGCGGGCGGCGCATCGCTGTTGGTCGGCAACGCCTACCAGGCGCAGATGCCGGAGTTCGCGCACGACTTCGGGCACGGCAGCGCCGACGTTTCCTACAGCTTCCTGCTCGCCGCGGATGCCGCCGGGGCGTTCGCCGCCGGCCTCATTCTCGAGAGCCGGGGCCTGTTGCAGGCGCGACCGCGCACCGCGTTCGTGCTGGCTATGCTGTGGTGCTGCGCCATCGGCGGCTTCGCCGCTGCGGCGTCCTATCCGCTTGCCCTCGCGCTGCTGTTCGCGGCGGGATTCCTCCAGCTCTCGTTCAATGCCATGGCGCAAACGCTGGTGCAACTGCACGCACCCGCGCACGTTCGCGGCCGCGTGATCGGGCTCTACAGCATGTCCAGCCTCGGGCTGCGCGCTTTCGCCGGCGTCACCGTCGGCATCATGGGCGGCGTGATCGGGGTCCACTGGTCGCTGGCCCTGAGCGCGCTGGCGCTGCTCGCGATCATCATCGGCTTGCTGGCGTTCGCCATGCGGGCGACGCGCACGGGGACGGCAACCAAGGCGTGAGCTGTCCCATAGCGCGGGACCGCGGAACTTGCCCATCATCCGCAGCATGCGTCCGCCGCGAATAGGAGGATTCGGAGCCGAGCGTTCGGATAATGCACGCATTTGGACGCAAACTCATGTTGTTCGACAGAAGGTTGCAGACGAAACTTAATTTGGTGTATATATTGTAAAGCGGTCATTCAAGAGGAGGCTGCATGACATGGACGCCACATCGATGAGCTTCTCCGGACTCAAGACGAAAACGATCGTTGCAGTTCTCGCCGCAGTAGTTGCGACATCGGCATTGGGGTACTGGAGCTACGGCGAGTACCGGCAGCAGGAGTTGCGCAGTGCGGTGACCGGTCTGGTGAAGGACACGAGCGTGCGGATGCGCGACGCGCTCAGTGCCGAAACGCTCCCGGCGCCGGCGGACACCGCGGTGACCTTGCGCAAGCTCTACGACGACGCCGAAGCGGTCGGCGGGAATTTTCGGAAGCTTCACGACATGGACGTTGCGCCGGTCGAGGCGTTGGCCGGCGCCGCGGACGACTACGTGCTGACCAGCCGGGAAATCCTGGTGAGGTGGGCCTCGAGCCATCGGTATCGCGTGAAGCTATCCGGCAGCATCGCGGCTCTGCGCAACCACATGCGTGCGGATGACCGCACCGGGGCGTGGGTCAGCGACGCGATCCGCGCGAAGGAACGGGTCGAAGAGGACTACCGCGATTACAGGATAGCGACCGGCGCCTTGGGCAACCTGCTCGCATCCTATCCCGACTCGCGGGCGAAAATGGCGCCTTACGTTGACCCGGAGGTGTTGACCGACGAAGCCTTGGTCGAAGCAGCCCGCAAGCAGGCGCTCGCGGTTTCCAGGCAAACTGCGGACGAGATTGAGACGGTAAGGCAGTTGAACACGTATCGCTAGTTACTACCGGCGGTAATAACGGTACTGAAATTGAACACTCGGCGCCGGCGCCGGGTAGTAGTAGTAGTAGCCAGGCGCCGGGGCCGGCTCGGCATAGTATGGAACAGCCACGCAGCCCGCCAGCGTCATTGTCATCAGAACAGCAGCGATAAGACTTTTCATGGCGACCTCCTTTATTGCGGTGGTTCTATGACGTACGACAACCACGCCCCGGGGCCGTGCGGCGCCAATATGTAAGAGGTTGTAAACGTTTGTAACCGGACTCGCGACGGCCTTCCGCTCCGCGCGACCGGGCCGCGACATGCTGTCAATCGCGATCGCGTTTCCTGCCCTTGTCGCCGCTGTGTCGCTGCGGCTTCCCGTAGCGCTCGACGACATACGTATGCTGGACATACGGCCGCTCCGTCTCCAGCACGATTGAAACACCGCCCGTCGCGTACGGACGGTACTCGACCGGCAAGCTCGCGCCAAACCGCCAGTTGCCGCCGCTGAGCCAGAACCACATCCTGGATTCCGGCGCGTAATAAATCTCCGCTGACGGATAGTAAACGTAGGAATATTGCTTGGCGCGATAACCATGGGCCGGCGCCCATGGCGGCGGATCTGCCGGCGCAGGCATCTGCACTCCGACACCCGCCACCAATGCGATGGCGGATCCCAGCATGCTGACTTTCTTCATCTTAGCCTCCTTTGAAAAGCAAGATCGATTCCGCTTCTCGAGAGCACCCTTCACACGATTATTTTGAGGGTCGATTTGCCGGCAAGGTTCCGCCAAGAATGTGAAGCAGGAGTCGCCGACTGTCGCCAAGCGGCGACAGTCACCTGCCGATTGCATGGCGAATCCTTTTCGGTTTCGTCTCCTCCTCATCCGGTCGTTCTTGTCGATCTTCGAGATAGTCCGCGCAACTCTGTTCTCACCGCACCGCATGGCTGCTGCGCCGAATTCTTGCCTGCCGCGCGAGGGGGCGCGCGCGCAGCGCGTCGAGGATCCAACCGGCGCGCGGGCGACGCAGACGCGTGATGTGTTTCAGGACCGTCTTGCGCGCATGCCGAACAACGGCCGGGCGCTCTACGGACAGGCGCAGGCCAATGCGCGCCAGGGCCTCAAGCGCGAGGCGCGTACAGTCGACGAGCGCCTGGTGCGCGCCTGGGTGGACGAGCGCAAGCGGCTCGACCTCGCCCGACTCTGAGACGCGGCGTCGCCACCCGATTCGCGATCGCGAAGACCCATACGCGTCGCGATGCGAGGCAAGGAACCGGCGATGGTGTGAGGCTCCCGGTTCGCGGCCGCAGGCTCCGGCGGCGCGACCTCCGAATGGACGACGCCCCCGCTATTTTCCGAACAGTCGTCTCACGGTATCCCCCACCCCGCGGGTGGCCTCACCGACGCCGCGCGCAAGGCCTTCAAAGCTCACGCCGAGCGTCTCGGCAATCCCCGAGCCGACGCGCCGCGCAAAACTTTCGTTGAGCGAGAACCGCGGATCGTTAAGATTGCCTTCCAGCGTGAACTGCATCCTGATCTGATCGTTGCGGTTCTTGAGCGCGGCCAGCGCGGCCTGGCGGGGCATGCCCATGAATGTGCCGAGCGCGCCTTCGCCTGAAGCGAGTTCCAGACCGGTGAGCGTAAGGGTGCCGGGCGCATGCAAGGCGTTTTTGCGAACGGTGGATTTCAGATCGAGGTCGAGCGTACCGCGGCGCACGCCGGTTTCGGAAGCCTTGATCAGGTAGGGCTGGAACACGACCAGGTCGACGCCGCGCAGCTTGGTCGCAATCTCGGAATCCTTGGTGGCAAGCTCGGCCCAGCCGCGTATCGAGAGCGTGCCGTTGCGCTGCACGCCCTTGACCACGCCTTCCAGCTGGATCTGCGTGCGCCCCGAGAGCTCCGGCACCTGCAGGCCTTCGACGCTCGCCTGCAGTTGCTCCAGCCGCAGCTTGTGCGCTGGCAGGCGCACGGTGGCATCGAAAAACTCGAGCACGCTGTGGCGCAGTTCGATCGTGCCGACGGCCACTGCGGGTGCCGTTGAGCCGGACTTCCCGGCTTCCTTGGACTTCTTCTCCAACAGGCTTGGGACAACGCGCAGGCGCCCCTCGCGAGAGCGCAATACTGAGAGATAGCCTTGCTCAACCGTGATGCGATTGACGCGCACACGGGCGGAGAGCAGCGCGCGCAGGTCGGGCATGATGACGATGCGCTCCGCTCGCAGCGTATCTTCCGCCGGCCAGCCCTTCGGTCCCTTGATCCGCAGACGATGGATTTCGATTGCGGACCAACCCACCACGATCTCGCCCACCTCGCTTGCCGGCCCGAGAACCTGCTCCGCCTGGCCCTTGAGCGCCTTCGTCGCAAAGTGCAGGCCGACGGCTGCCGCGGCCGCGATCACAACGATCGCAGCCAGTGCGATGAAGCCCCAACGTGTCAGTTTCCTGTTCGTGATTGCGCTCCGAGCCGCTGCTACCCCACGGTTCGTTATCTTACAGATGCGGGTAGCGATCCGTCGAGGATTCGGCGGGTGCGCTACAATGCATGCCCTCCGGCTGACTCGTGAGGGGTCACCGTCGGGGCCACAAGCAACGCCAACAGGTCAGGGAGGACGAACAATGAGCTCGCACAACAAAGTCGCCGTCGTCACGGGCGCGGGCACCGGCATCGGCAGGGCGGCTGCGCTGGCGCTGCTGAAAGACGGCTATCGCGTCGCGCTTGCCGGCCGCCGCAAGGAACCGCTGGAGCAGACGGTGAAGGACGCCGGGCCGGCGGGCGCGCGGGCGCTGGCCGTTCCCACCGACGTCAGCAACCTGGAATCCGTGAAAGCCCTGTTCGCGGCGACGGTGGAGAAATTCGGACGCGTGGACGTGCTGTTCAACAACGCCGGCACCAACGCGCCGGGAATTCTTTTCGAGGACCTTGCTTACGAGAAATGGAAAGCGGTGGTGGAAACCAATCTCACCGGCATGTTCCTGTGCGCGCAGGAAGCGTACCGGCACATGAAGAACCAGGACCCGCGCGGCGGGCGTATCATCAACAACGGCTCGATATCGGCCCACTCGCCGCGGCCTGACTCGGCGCCCTACACCGCCACCAAGCACGGGGTCACCGGCCTCACCAAGACCATCTCGCTCGACGGGCGGAAATACGACATCGTGTGCAGCCAGATCGACATCGGCAACGCCATGACCAGCCTCGCATCGAGAATGGCAAAAGGCGTCAAGCAGGCGAATGGCTCCATTGCAGTGGAGGCGATGATGGACGTGGCGCACGTCGGCGAAGCCGTGCGCTACATGGCGAGCCTGCCGCTGGAGGTGAACGTGCAGTTCATGACCATCATGGCGACCAAGATGCCCTTCGTCGGCCGCGGTTGACTTACTTCAGCGCGCGGAGCGGTGCGGGCGTTCCCGCGGACAATCGGTGCCGGTCGAGGTTGAGGACGTGAGCTACTCGACGATCTTGTTGATCGGCAACTCGATGACGCCGCGGGCGCCCGCTTCGTAAAGACGCGGAATCAGCTCCCGCACGGTCTTTTCTTCGACGACGGTGCTCATGTCCACCCAATCCGGGTCGGCGAGCGTGGAGACCGTGGGCGTCGCCAGTGCCGGCAGTATCCTCAGCACCGCATCGACTTTCCCCCGCGGTACGTTCATCGACAGCAGCACACGCGTGGCGGCGGCGATCGCCCCTTTGAGCAGCATCAGCAGGCGGTCGATCTTGGCGCTCTTCCAGCCGTCCTTGAGGGCGTCGCGGTGGGCGATGAAGCGCGGCGTGCTTTGCAATACCACGTCCATGATCTTGAGGTTGTTGGCCCGCAGCGACGAGCCCGTCTCGGACACATCCACGATGGCATCGGCCAGGATCGGCGGTTTGACTTCCGTCGCCCCCCAGGAGAACTCGACGCTCGCATTCACGCCGTGTTGCGCCAGGAAACGCCGGGTCATACCCACCGCTTCGGTGGCGATGCGGCGGCCTTCGAGGTCCTTCACCGTATGAAATGGAGAGTCTTCCTTGGACGCCAGCACCCAGCGCACGACGCCATAATTCGGCCACGGCGCCCGCAGGTCGGCCAGTTCCGCCACATCGGCGTCGTTCTCCAGAATCCAATCCAGGCCGGTGATAGCGCAGTCGAGTATGCCCTGGCCAACGTAGCGGGCCATCTCCTGCGGCCGGATCAGGATGCACTGGATCTCTGGATCATCGATGTCCGGATAGTAGGACCGGCCGGAGATGCGCAAGTCGTAGCCGGCGCGGACGAAAAGCTTCTGGGTCGTTTCCTGCAAGCTGCCCTTGGGAATGCCAAGGCGCAATTGGCTGGTCTTGTCGTTCATGTTCCGTATCCCTTCTGCGATGAATTGTTCAGGCGCTTGCCTCGCGGCGCGCGTGGTCCGGCGCAAACCGCGATTATGCCATCCCGAAGTTGCCCTCGACCCATGCCGCTTGGCTGTCGCAAGCAACACCTGATTCTTTCGCAGTGCGCCGTTCATCCAGCCCGAAAAGTCGATATGATGATGCCCGGCGCAAAACCGTGCCGGAGCCGGCGATGCTTGCATCGCTCGAAATTCAAGGAGAGTTCATGAAAGTCTGTGTGTTTGGCGCGGGCGCGGTGGGCGGCCACGTCGCCGCGCGGCTGTCGGCGGCGCAAGCCGACGAGGTCTCAGTGGTGGCGCGCGGCGCGCGGCTGCAAGCGATCCGCGAGCGCGGCCTGACCTTGCACTCGGCTGGCGCAGTGATCAAGGCAAAGCCCGCGATCGCGACGGACGATCCATCCCAGCTTCCGCCGCAGGACCTGATCGTGGTGACATTGAAGGCGCCCGCCCTCCCCGACGCCGCCGAATCGCTGGCGCGGCTGCTTGCGCCCGCGGGCTGCGCGGTCTTTCTCATCAATGGCATCCCGTGGTGGTGGCCGCATGGACTACCCGGCGCAGGCAGCACCCTGCCGCTTCTCGACCCGGAAGGAAAACTCTGGACGCGGCTCGGGCCGGAAAAGGCGCTCGGGTGCGTGGTCTATTCGCCGAACGACATGGAGGCACCGGGCGTCATCATCCACATCGGCGGCAACCGCTTCGTCATGGGGGAGCCGGATGGGTCGTCGAGCGCGCGCCTCAACGCCGCGGTCGAGTTGTTCAATCGCGGCGGACTCGTGGCGGAAGCGGCGGCCGACGTGCGCCGCGAGATCTGGCGCAAGCTCGTATCCAACGCCTCCGGCAACCCGCTCTCCGCGCTCACCGGCCTCATGCTGGGCGAGATCGGCGCGGACGCGGAGCTGCGCCGGGTGATGGCAGACATGATGCGCGAGACGCTCGCGGTCACCGCAGCGCTCGGCTGGGACCTGCGCTCGGAAATGGACGTGGAGAGAATCGCGATGCGCCCCGGCCGCAAGCCGGATATTCGTTCATCGATGTTGCAGGACGTGCTGCTGAAGCGGCCGCTGGAAGTTGAAGCGCAGCTCGGTCAGATCCAGGCATTCGCGCGCGAAGCGGGAGTCGCCGTGCCCACTATCGACATCATCCTGCCCCTGCTGCGCGGGCTCGACCGGTCATTGAGATCGTCCTGAGCGGTTAGAGCAACGTGAATTTTTCGGTGGATTCGTTGTAGCGCACCAGCGCATACCAGAGCAGCAAACCGGCGCCACCGGCGAGCAGGGCCCAACCCCAACCGTCGAACATCACCGGGAAGTAAGCCTGGAAGCCAAGTCGAGTGTCTTCGATCTCTTCCAACGTCATCTCCTTGACAATGAGGCCGTGTTTCTTAAGCACCGCGCTGGCGATCGAGCCCGACCAGGCGAAGAAAAATATGGCGACCCACAGTTTGATGTGTCCCTCCCCCATGCGCCACAGCGAACCCGAGGCACAGCCTCCGGCGAAGATCATGCCGATGCCGAACACCACTCCGCCCAGCAGCGAGCCGACCCAGAACGTGGCCGGAATGGCGATGTAGGGATCGATTACCTTATTGTGGAACAGCAGCAAAGCAATCGGAATCGCAACTGCCAGACCCAGGATGTTCGCCTTGGTCATCTCACCTTCCGCCGTCATGAAGGGTTCGCGGAAAGCGCGCGCGAAGCATAGACGCGAGCGATGCATGATGAATCCCATGGCGAAGCCTGAAAGAATGATTATTCCCCGCGCAGCCAATTTTTCGTTTGCGGCGTAATACCATTGCGCCGCCCAGGCGATGATCGCCAAGACCACGCCGAAACCGATCCAGGGAAAGATGGACACGACGCCCGCCGGCAGGTTCACCGTCGGGGGCGCCTGCATGCCCCACTCGATGTGGTCGAGCGTCCACAACAGCAGTTTCAAACCGAGCGCGGCGCCAAGGAGAAGTCCCGCCCACATCGCCCAGCCGGCAGGCGACGAATGAATCAGCGGGGTGAAAAAACCACCCGTGGTGCAGCCGCCGGCAAGGGTGGCACCCAAACCCATGAAACAGCCGCCAAGTGCGGCCCAGATATATTCCAATTTGGGTGGCCGGCTGACCTGAAATTGGCGCGACAGCAGCGCAGCACAGAAAGCGCCCAGCACCAGCGTGATGTTCATCAGCGACATACGATGGAGAAGGGGTCCCTCCAGGGTTTCCGGCAGCTCCAGCGCTGGCCCCAGGCCGATCAGGCTGTTGAACCAGTCGCCCCACAACTTGAGGCCACCGAACACGCCCCAGAACAGGCCGCTGAGCATCAGGCCTACGATCACCGCGACCAGGAGGATGCTGCCGAGATAAGGCGACCACCCCTCGACGAAAATGTTGTCGTAGTCCGCCCTGAAACCCACCGCTGACAACGCGTTGCTCTTCTACGTTTTGCTGCCGTAATGCGCCGTGGTTCTAATCACTTAACTTGCGTTCGCCGGCTCGCCGCGGACGCCGTCCTGCGACGGTTCCCGCCCCGGTTCGTGGTCCAGATCCTCCCAGCCGGTGATCATCGCCTTGATGTGGGCCAGCGGCGTATGGCCCGTGGTGGCGAGGTAGATGTGGCCGGTCAGGAAAACCAGCATCATGAAAGCCGCCGCGGTATGCACCAGCGCGATCGCGCCGAGTGTCAGGCCGGCAAGAGCGGCGATTCCCGACGTCGCGAGATCGTTGTAGTAAAGGTAGAGCAGACCGCTCACCCAGATCAGCGGGTTGATGAACAACTTGACCATGAGATATGCCAGGCGCTGCAGGGGGTTGTGTTTGCTCAACCGGGTGACACGGAAAGGATGCGGCGCATCGGTGAAAATCCCGACCACGTAATACCTCATTACGGCGAGGATCCTGTCGGTGGTCGGGATGTATTGCTTCCATTCGCCGGGGGTGAAGTGCCAGAAGATCGCGAACACCCACAGCCCGATCAACGTCCACGCCGCCGTAGTGTGCAGGTTCGCCGCCTTTTCCCAGCCAAACAGTAGGTAGGTGCCGTGGACCTCGAAGCCGGTCAGCAGCATCAACACGATGAGCGCGGCCTGAGTCCAGTGCCAGAATCGCTCGAAGCGCTTGAAGATGTAAACGCGTGCCATGATCGGCGCCTCCTTATTTCTTGCGCTTGAACGCGATGAAGCGGCCCAGGCCGTGGCCAACAACGCCGAGCAGTGTAAGGACCGCCATAATCCAGCCGGTGGTCTCGAGCCAGCCCGCATGATCGCTGCCGCGGCCAGAAATGTAGATGCCGGACACCTTCTCGAGACGGCCGCCGGATGCGTGGCAGTCGCGGCAACGCAGGGAGTCCTTGGCCGGCGCCACCATGTGAGTGATGGGCCACATGCTCTCGGTCGTGACAAAATCAACCTTGCCCGAGAACGGCGCGCCGACCGAGGCCATGCCGACCGCAACGGCGTTCTCCCAATTGAAGTTTGTCCAGAAGGCAGTGTCGTCGTTGCCCGCCATGTGCAGCACCGCCAGCGACTTGTTTACCGGGTCATAGGCTTGCCGGCCGCGGAACACCTTGACCGGCCATATCATCGACTTTCCGTCGGTGGCGCTGCCTTCGAAGTGGCTGATTCGGGTGGGCTGGTCGCTGTTCTCGACCTTGTCGCCGAACAAGGTGTATTTCACCTTGCCGTTGAACCACATGTATTCGGGCACGACGTTCTCGGCCAGAACGAAGTCGCCTTTAGCGGCGGTGTAGATGACGTGACCCTTGGCGTCCTTCTTGATCAGGGGCTTGCCGTCTGGCCCCATCTTGCCGGCGGTCGACCAGTCCCACGACATCTTGGTGGGAACGCCGCCGCGTGCGTATGCAGGGATATGGCACGTCTGGCAGGCCACTTTGTCGGTGTGATCGTTGAGCTTGGCAAGTTTCGCTTGGTGCGGCGCCTGGCCGTGGCAGGCCTGGCAGGTGGCGCGACTGAAGTTGTTGCCCGTCGCGTCCATGTGCACATCGAGCGCCTTGTCCGGCGCCTCGAGCGAACTGTCCAGGTCGCCGTGCTTGACGCCATCGCCACCACCGCCAAAGAAGTGGCAGGCGCCGCAGGTGTCACGACTGGTCTTGGCGATACCCTGCGCTATTGCCTTCAGGTCGATTGCCTTGACTATCTTGCCCGAACCGGGAGGGAACTCCGTCGCATTGGTGACAACGTTTCCGGCGAAACCTGGCGGCTTCTTGTAGTTGCCCGTGGTGTCATGGCAGACCAGGCAATCGACGTTTTCTTCCGAGGTGAAGTCGAATTGGTCATCTTTCCAGCCATAGCCGATATGGCAGGTGGCGCAGTACGCGTAGTTCGAGGCCACCGAGGTACAGAAGTTGTTGATGACATTCTTTTTGCCCAGGCGCTTGCCATCCGGATTCAGGAATTCCCACCTCCAGTGCTGGGTCCGATGAATCTGCTTGGAGGCCTCCGTGTGGCATGAGAGGCAGGCCTTGGTGACTTCCGGCCCGGACTTGAAATCCTGCTGCAGTGCCTTGAATTTGCTGTGATCGGAGGTGGACTTGAACAACTTTGCCGATGCCGGATCGCGCGCGGCATGTGGCGCAGGGGCGAGGAGCATGGAAGCCATTACGGCAACCATGAATATCCCGGTGCGCATTATTAGCCTCTCCATTTGTAAAGAAGCGGCTTTGAAGGCTGTTGTGGCAGCCACTCAAGGTAGCGAGGGTAATGCTAGGCGCGATGGAATTACGATGTCTTGAGGTATATCAATATATCCGTATTTACTTATATTTCAGCACCGACACGACTTATTGGACGAAGAACACTACGCCAACAACGGCTTATAGCGAATCCGATGCGGCTTGTCGGCGTCGTCACCCAGGCGCTTGCGCCGATCTTCGAGGTAGTCAGCGTAGTTTCCTTCAAACCACACCGCCTGGCTGTCGCCCTCGAACGCGAGCATGTGCGTGGCGATGCGGTCCAGAAACCAGCGGTCGTGCGAGATCACCACCGCGCAGCCGGGGAAGTCCAGGAGCGCCTGCTCCAGCGCGCGCAGCGTTTCCACATCAAGGTCGTTGGTCGGCTCATCGAGCAGCAGCACGTTGCCGCCGCTCTTGAGGACCTTCGCCAAGTGCACGCGGTTTCTTTCGCCGCCTGACAGCTCCCCGACGGGCTTTTGCTGGTCGGCGCCCTTGAAGTTGAAGCGCGCAACGTAGCCGCGGCTCGACGTCGAGTAGTTACCGACCTGGATGGTGTCCAGCCCGTCGGAGATTTCTTCCCACACGTTCTTGCCGGCGTCGAGCGCGTCGCGGCTCTGGTCCACGCAGGCGAGCTTGACCGTCTCGCCCACGCGGAGGGTCCCGGCGTCAAGTTTTTCGCGCCCCATGAGCACGCGGAACAGCGTGGTCTTGCCCGCGCCGTTGGGGCCGATCACGCCGACGATGCCGCCGGGCGGGAGCCGGAACGAAAGGCCGTCGAACAGCAGGTTGCCGCCAAAGGATTTCTTCAGCCCCTCCGCCTCGATGACGAGCCCGCCCAGATGGGGCCCGGGCGGAATGTAGATTTCGTTGGTCTCGTTGCGCTTCTGCGTTTCCTGCGAAGCGAGTTCCTCGAAGCGCGCGAGGCGCGCCTTGCTCTTTGCCTGCCGGGCTTTCGGGTTGGCGCGCACCCATTCGAGCTCCTGTTGCATCGTCTTGATGCGCGCGGATTCCTGCTTGGCCTCGATCTCGAGGCGCTGTTCCTTCTGCTCCAGCCATGACGAATAGTTGCCCTCCCACGGGATGCCGTAGCCGCGGTCGAGCTCGAGGATCCAGCCCGCCACGTTGTCGAGGAAGTAACGGTCGTGCGTGACGGCGATCACGGTCCCGGGGTAGCGCTCGAGGAACTGCTCCAGCCACTGCACCGAGAGCGCGTCGAGGTGGTTGGTCGGCTCGTCAAGCAGGAGCATGTCCGGCTCGGACAGCAGCAGGCGGCACAATGCCACGCGCCTGCGCTCGCCGCCCGAAATTTTGGTCACGTCGGCGTCCCACGGCGGCAGCCGCAGGGCGTCGGCCGCCACTTCGAGCTTGCGATCAAGCTCCCAGCCGTTCACGGCATCGATCTTCGCCTGCAGCTCGCCCTGCTGCTCGAGCAGCCGGTTCATTTCCTCGTCTTCCATCGGTTCGGCGAAGCGGTCGCTGATGGCGTTGAACTGGTTGATGATCTCCATCGTCTCCACGACACCCTCTTCCACATTGCCGCGCACGTCCTTCGCGGGATCGAGCCGCGGCTCCTGCGGCAGGAAACCGACGCGCATGTCGGGCATAGGTACGGCTTCGCCTTCAAAGTCCGTGTCCACCCCGGCCATGATCTTGAGCAGGCTCGACTTGCCCGAGCCGTTCAAGCCCAGCACGCCGATCTTGGCGCCGGGGAAGAAGGAGAGCGAAATGTCCTTGAGAATGACGCGCTTGGGGGGCACGACCTTGCCGACCCGGCGCATGGTGTAAACGTATTGGGCCATGAGTTTCCGCGGATTGAAAAATGCGAAAGCATAGCGGAAAGTGGGGGATTGCGCCTCAGCACGTTGCTCTCGGCGACCCCCGGGACGTGAAAAGCCTGATTCATTTATTCGATTTCGCCTCATGGCTACCGCGACGTTCCGCTTTCACGGCGAGCTGGCGGAATTTCTCGCCCGCGAGCGGCGCGGCGTTGCGTTTGACCAGGCGTGCGCACGCGCGGCCACCGTCAAGCACGCGATCGAATCGCTTGGCGTGCCGCACACCGAAGCCGGGCGGCTGACGGTGAACGGCCAGCCGGCAACCCTCGCGCGCATCGTGCGCGAGGGCGATGTTATTGAAGTTTTTCCCCACGAACCCGCTGATGCCGCGACGGATGACAGGCCGGACTTCGTCGCCGACGCCCATCTCGGCGGACTTGCACGGATGCTGAGGATGCTCGGGTTCGACACGCTCTACGACAACGCGATCGCCGACCGCGAAATCCTCGAACTCGCCGCCCGCGAACGCCGTGTCATACTCACCCGCGACCGCGAACTGCTGAAATGCCGGGAGGTGATGCACGGCTGCTTCGTGCATGCGAGGAAACCCGAGGTCCAGCTGAAGGAAGTCGTCGCGAGGTACGACCTCGCGCGCCGCATGCGACCTTTCACGCTATGCCTGCACTGCAACCTGCGCCTTGAGGCGGTCGAGAGGAGCGTAGCGAAGGAGCGTGTTCCCGAGCGCATTGCCCTGCGCTATACGGAGTTCATGCGCTGCCGGGGCTGCGAGGGCATCTACTGGCAGGGCTCGCACTGGGAGCGGATGCGCGAGATGCTCGGCGTTTCGCTCGCCATACCGATTCCCGCGCTCTAGCCGCAGGCGTTCCGCTCCAGCGATGACGCCCGGGGGCGCCGTTTTCCGTGGGAAGACGGCCGGCTTGGGCAGCGGTAAGATAGACGCAAACTTTTGCCTACAGCCCAACCTCCGGGTCATCGCATGAACCAAACCTTGTTTGCCGTCGACGGCCGCACCATGCTCATCGTGATGCTGGTGAGCAGCGTGCTCATGGCGGCGGTGCTGTGGTTCGCGTTCGCGGGACGGTTTCGCGACGGGTTGGGGAAGTGGACGATATCGCTATGGGTGCAGGCATTCGCGTGGCTGCTGTTCGCCGGGCGCGGCCTCATCCCCGATCTGCTCTCGATCGCCGCGGCGAACGGACTGCTCGCGCTCGCCTGGTCGCTGCAGTTTGCCGCGATCATCGAGTTCCGGCACCGGCGGGTGCCGCACTGGCTGCTGTGGGCGCCGACGGCCGGGATTTTCATCCTTTTCCTTGCGCTCACTGGCAGCCCCCGTGCCCAGCTCGCCGCGGGGAGCTGGCTCTACGGCGCAGCCAACGTCCTGGTCGCGGCTGCGGTGCTGCGCGGACGGCCGCGGCACATTTTCCGCGCCAGGTGGTTGCTCGCGAGCTGCTACCTCATTGCAGCGGTGACGCTGATCGTGCGCGGCATCGGCTCCTGGGCGGAGCAGGAAGCGTTCGCGGCGGCGATGGCGCCCTATGCGTACGAGGGCCTCCTGTACCTTGGCATATACGCGCTCATCGTTGCCGGCTCGCTCGCCTTCCTGCTGATGCACAAGGAACGCTCGGACGAGGAATCAAGCCGCCTCGCAACGACCGATCCCCTGACCGGCGTCTTCAACCGCCGCACCTTCATCGAACTCGCAGAGCAGGAACTCGCGCGCACCCGCCGCGCAGGCACGCCGCTTGCGCTCATGATGCTCGATCTCGACCACTTCAAGCGGGTGAACGATACCTACGGTCATTTGACAGGCGATGAAGTGCTGGTGTCGTTCACCCGGCTCATCAGGGACTGCGTGCGCCGGGGCGATCTCATCGTGCGCTACGGTGGAGAAGAATTTTGCGTGCTGCTGCCGGGCACGCCGCTTTCTGCCGCAACCGCGCTCGCCGAACGGATCCGTGCCACCACCGCTTCGAGCGCGCTGACCGCCAAGCCGTTCAAGGTCACGGTGAGCATCGGGCTCACTGCTTTCACCGGGGATGCGGTCACGGCGCTCGGCGATCTGCTGGCACGCGCTGACGAAGCGCTCTACCGCGCCAAAGGCGAAGGCAGAAACTGCGTGGTTGCGCTGCCTCTAGCCGAGGGCGGAGCAGCGGAGCAGCGCACGCTCCCGCTCGAACACGTCGGCTGACTCCGTTAACCCAGGGAGTGATGAAAGAGAGTGACGAAAAGAGGTGATGGAAAAGGGTGACGTCACTTCCTCTTCATCACTTTCTCTCGTCACTTCTTTTCGTCACTTCTTTTCGTCACTTTTTCTCGTCACTTTTTCTCGTCACTTCTTTTCGTCACTTCTTCTCGTCACTTCCTGTCGTCACTTCAGCCCATCACCAGCGCGGCGCGGCCGGTGATGAGACCCTTGTCGAGCCGCTGGTGGATCGCCTCCGCCTTTTCGAGCGGCACCTTCTCCGTAACGAGCGGCCAGACCTCGCCGCGCGCGACGAGATCGAGCGAATCCAGGACTTCCTGGCGCGTGGCGTAACGGCTGCCCATGATTTCGAGCTCCTTGCGCAACAGGGCGGCGGGTTCGGCCTTGAACGGCTGGCCGTGACCCCCCAGCACGACGAGCCGCCCGCCTTTGCCCAACGCGCGGCCTGCGGCTTCGAGGGTTTCCGCCCTGCACACGAAGTCGATCGCGACATCGACGCCTTTGCCGCCGGTCAATTCGAGCAACTGCTCGGCGACCTTGCCGTCCGTCGCATCCACCGTCGCGTCGGCGCCCGCCTTCAGGCACGTTTCGAACTTGGAGGCCATCACATCCACCGCGATGACCTTCCGCGCCCGCGCCCAGCGCGCGATCATCAGCATGTGAGTGCCCAGGCCGCCGCCCGCGCCGAACACGGCGACGGTATCGCTTGGTGTCACGCGCGCGCGGCGAATGACCTTGACGGGGGTGGCGATCGCGTCGCAGATCACGCCGACCTCTGCCGGGTGCTTGCGCCAGTCGAGCCCGGTCGGAAGCTTCATGAAGCTCTTCGCCGGCAGCTTGATGTACTCGGCGTACCCGCCGTCCAGCTCGCGACCGACATAGCCGGCGAAGTTGTCGCACAGCGTCTCGCGGTTGATGCGGCACCAATGGCAGTGCCCGCAGGTGAGATAAAAGTAGGCGGTGACCGGGTCACCGACCTTAAGCTCGGCGACACCCGCTCCGAGAGCCACGATCTCGCCGGTGATCTCGTGCCCGAGGATGCGCGGATATTTCACCGCAATCCGGCCGGCACGCACGTGGTGGATGGTGAGCCCCGCACCGCAGGCGAGCACCCGGGCGACTGCTTCGCCGGGGCCGGGCACGGGATCGGGAACGGTTTCGAGCACGAGCGGCGTATTGGCAGCCTTCAGCATCATCGCTTTCATGGACATCCTCCTTTGCGGTTCAGAATCTTACACCACAGAACCGGGCGTCCCGGCACCGCCGTCCGGAGCATACCGCCTGCCAGCCACCCGCAGCCACGCACCGGCCACGCACCGGCTTGCCAACGCCATGGCATAGGTATTTTTATGGGCTGGCCGGCCGTTCTGCCGAGCGGGCGGCGGGTTCGAAACCGCGTTCTTGCAGGAAACAGGCGAGCATGGCGTCCATCATTGACGCATGGCGGGGACACTGCTCGGCGAGCGCGGCGTGGAATGTCCTTGATCCAGAGCAAGATTGCGTTAGTCCGCGTGGTTACAATGACATTTTACCTGTCGCGGCGCACCGCCTGTAGCGTGCGCCCGCGGAAGGAAATCCCGCCATGTCCGAACCAGATCGCCGCACGCGCATCGTCATCATGGGCGCGGCAGGCCGCGACTTTCACAATTTCAACGTCGTCTATCGCGACAATCCCGCAGTTGAGGTGGTCGCCTTTACCGCTGCGCAAGTCATCGGCATCTCCGGGCGGCGCTATCCGCCCGCGCTCGCCGGCACGCTGTACCCTGACGGCGTTCCCATCGTTCTCGAGCAGGAACTCGAGCGCTTGTGCCGCGAGCGGCGTGTCGACGAGGTGGTATTCGCTTACAGCGACATCGCCCACGCGGAGGTGATGCACCGCGCCTCGCGCGTGCTTGCCGCGGGCCCCGACTTCGTGCTGCTCGGCCCCGCGCGCACCATGCTCAAGGCGAGCATACCGGTGATCGCGGTCTCCGCGGTGCGCACCGGCTGCGGCAAGTCCCAGACCGCGCGCTGGCTCTCGACGCTGCTGCGCCGCCATGAGCTGCGGGTCTCGGTCATCCGTCATCCGATGCCTTACGGCGACCTCGAGCACCAGGCGGTGCAACGCTTCACCACCCGCGCCGAACTCGCGGCCGCGCACTGCACGGTCGAGGAGCGGGAGGAGTACGAGCCGCACCTGGCGGTCGGCAACGTCGTCTACGCAGGGGTCGATTACGCGCGCATCCTGCGGCAGGCAGAGACCGCGGCCGACGTCATCCTGTGGGACGGCGGCAATAACGATTTTCCGTTCATCCGCCCGGATTTGCACATCGTGCTGGTGGACCCGCTGCGCCCGGGGCACGAGACCACCCATCATCCGGGCGAAACGGTGCTGCGCATGGCGGATGTCATCGTCGTCGCCAAGACCAACGCGGCGTCCGCAGCCGACGTGCAGCGTGTCACCGACACCGCGCGCAAGGCGAACCCTCGCGCACCTGTCGTGCGCGCCGCTTCGCCGATCCGGCTCGACAACGAGCAGGCGGTCACCGGACAGCGCGTGCTGGTGGTGGAGGACGGGCCGACGACCACCCACGGCGGGATGCCCTACGGCGCCGGTTACGTCGCGGCGACGCGTGCACACGCCGCGGCCATCGTCGATCCCAGGCCTTTTGCCGCGCCGGAGATCGCCGCGGTCTTCGCCGAGCACCCGCACTTGGGCGCGGTGTTGCCGGCGATGGGCTACACCGCCGGGCAGCTCGCGGCTCTCGCGCAGACGATCAACGCGACGCCCGCCGACGTCGTGGTCGTTGCCACGCCCATCGACCTCGCCGCGCTCATCTCGGTCAACAAGCCGCTCGTGCGTGCGCGTTATGAGTTCGCCGATACCGGTGAGCAGGGCCTCGCGGCCGTGGTGGAAGCCTATCTCGAGCGCAGCGGCCTCGCGTGCCGGGAGCAGTGACCGAAATTCCTCAAGGCTGCGTGACGGCTTTCGCGCGGGTAGAATGGCGCCTTCCCCGCAGCGCCATGAGCCGCCGCGCGCCGATAACCGGTCAGATCCATATCATCCCCGCCAGGACATGTCAGACACTGGAAGTGACGCCGCCCCCAAAACCCATGCCGAAGGCTTGCTCTCCTCTCCGTCAGCCGCCGACGTTCTGACCGGCCACGCATCCGCGCCGCCTGCTCTGCGTTCCGGCGGCTCAGGCTCGACGGCTCGCGGCGCCATCGTCATCCGCGGCGCGCGCCAGAACAATCTGAAGAACCTCACGCTCGAACTGCCGACGAACGAGCTGATCGTGGTGACCGGCGTGTCGGGCAGCGGCAAGTCCTCGCTCGTCTTCGATACGCTTTACGCCGAGGGGCAACGCCGCTATGTCGAGACGTTCTCGCCCTACGCACGGCAGTTTCTGGACCGCATGGACAAGCCGCGGGTCGACGCCATCGAGGGCATCCCGCCCGCGATCGCCATCGACCAGACCAACCCGGTGCGCACCTCGCGCTCCACCGTCGGCACCATGACGGAGCTGAACGACCACCTGAAGCTGCTGTTCGCGCGGGCGGCTCACCTGCATTGCCGCGGATGCGGGCGGCGGGTCGCCCGCGACACCCCGGAATCGATTTATGCGGAAATCGTCGCGCGCGCCCGCGCTGTGGGTGACCCAAGGCTCGTCGTCACCTTTCCGGTGATGGTGCCCCGGAATTTCTCCGAAACCGAAGTGCGTGTACTGCTGGAACAGCAGGGCTACACGCGCATTCATGCGAAACACGGCCGAACCCTGGATGTCATCCAGGACCGGCTGCGCGCATCTACAGCCGGGCGCGCGCGGTTGATCGAAGGCCTGGAGTCCGCGCTCAAGATCGGTCAGGGTCGCGTCAATGTTTACCCGCTCGCTGGAGGCGAGGAAATTCATCACTCATCACTTATCACTCATCACTCGCCGTGGAGGTTCTCCACGGCGTTGCATTGCGCCGACTGCGACATTCACTATCAGGATCCGACGCCGAGCCTGTTCTCATTCAATTCACCGCTCGGCGCCTGCGACACCTGCCGCGGCTTCGGTCGCGTGATCGGCGTCGATTACGGCCTCATCGTTTCCGACGAATCCAAAACCCTGCGCGCAGGCGCGGTCAGACCCTGGCAGACGCCGAGCTACAGCGAATGCCAGGACGACCTCGTGCAGTACGCAAAGAAGCGCGGCGTCCCGCTCGATATGCCGTGGCGCGACCTCACGGCGGAACAGCGCCGCTGGGTGCTCGAGGGCGAAGCCGGGTGGGTGAGCTGGAGGAAGTCCTGGCCCGGCACCTGGTACGGCGTGGGCCGCTTCTTCAAGTGGCTCGAGACCAAAGCTTACAAGATGCACATCCGCGTGCTGCTGTCCAAATACCGTGCCTACACGCCATGCGGCGAGTGCGCCGGCGCGCGGTTGAAGACGGAGGCGCTGCTGTGGCGGCTTGGCACCAGGGATGATGCCGACCGCGTGCTTGGTACGGAGACGCGGTTCCGGCCCACGGGTGCGAGTTTTTCGGATGACACGCTCACGGCGCTGCCGGGGCTGACGGTGCACGATCTGGTGCTGCTGCCGATCGAACGCTGCCGCGCCTTCATCGAAAGCCTCAGTCTTCCCTGGGCGCCCGCAAAAAGAGCCTCACAAGCAAACAACTCATCGCAAGTGGGCGCCATGACCGCCTCCGGGGTCGCATCCCCTGAAGGGGCGCGTCGCAGGGCGGAAGAGGGGCCCCTCTGGGGATCTGACCCCGAAGACGCGCTCGGGGCCGGCATTGACGCGCCCATGTCCGGCTCCACGGTCGCATCCCCACAAGCGGGGCCCCTGCTCAACGTTACGCCGGCCCCTGCTCCGCCCTCCGGCGCTCCGTTGGACAAAGCAACCGATTTGCTGCTGACGGAAATCCGCACGCGGTTGTCGTACCTGACCACGGTCGGCTTGGGCTATCTCACGCTCGACCGGCAGTCGCGCACGCTCTCGGGCGGCGAGGTGCAGCGCATCAATCTCACGACGGCGCTCGGCACTTCGCTCGTCAACACGCTGTTCGTGCTCGACGAACCGTCGATCGGACTGCACCCGCGCGACATGGGGCGCGTCATCGACGTAATGCACAAACTACGCGACGCCGGCAATTCGCTGGTGGTGGTCGAGCACGACCCGCAGGTGATGCTCAGGGCCGACCGCATCCTCGACATGGGACCGGGGCCGGCCGAGCGCGGCGGCGAAGTTGTGTTTTTCGGGACGCCCGATGCGCTGAAGCAATCGCGCACGCTCACCGCGGACTATCTCTCGGGCAGGAAACGCGCGGATGAACGAATCCTCCCCAACCCTCCTTTGGAAAATGGGGGAGCTATCGAACTGCTCGGCGCGGCGGAACATAATCTCAAGGGTATCGATGTCGCGATCCCATTGCAGCGACTGGTGTGTATCACCGGTGTGTCGGGCTCGGGCAAGTCCACCCTGGTGCAGGACGTGCTCTACGCCGCACTGCTCAAGACCAAAGGCCGGCCCACTGAGGCGCCGGGCTCGCACCGCGCGCTCAGAGGCCATGAGCTGATCGCGGATGTGGTGATGGTCGACCAGTCGCCGATCGGCCGCACCACGCGCTCCAACCCCGCGAGCTACGTCGGAGCGTTCGCGGCGATCCGCGACCTGTTCGCCAGGGAACCGCTGGCGAAGGAGCGTGGCTATACCGCCGGCACATTCAGCTTCAACTCCGGCAACGGCCGCTGCCCGACCTGCGGCGGCAACGGCTTCGAGCACGTCGAGATGCAGTTTCTGTCCGACGTCTACCTGCGCTGCCCCGATTGCGATGGCAGGCGCTACCGTAGCGAAGTCCTGGAACTGACCATAAGGGGCAAATCGATCGCCGACGTGCTCGACATGACCGTTTCCGAAGCGAGCGCGTACTTTTCCGATCAGCCCGAGGTCCAGAGAACTCTGAAACCCCTTGCCGACGTCGGGCTCGAATACCTCAAGCTCGGTCAGCCGGTGCCCACGTTGTCCGGCGGAGAGGCGCAGCGGCTGAAACTGGCAGGGCACCTTGCGGAAGCCGCGCGAACCACCCCGGCGCCGGCCCTCACCCCCGCCCCTCTCCCGGAGGGAGAGGGGGGATTTGTGCGCCTCCGGCGTCCAGTGGGCGGCGCCACCCCTCCTTTGGAAGGAGGGGAGAAAAAGCCCGACACGCCCGCCGCCATCCTCCCCTCCTCGTCGAGGAGGGGTGCCCGAGACAACCCTGAGGGCGGGGTGGTCGATCGAGGGAACTTGTTTCTCTTCGACGAGCCGACGACCGGGCTCCACTTCGACGATGTGGCGAAGCTTCTGCGCGCGTTTCGCCAGTTGATCGCCGCGGGGCATTCGCTGGTGGTGATCGAGCACAACGTCGATGTGATCCGCGCCTGCGACTGGATCATCGACCTGGGTCCAGAGGGGGGCGATGCCGGCGGCGAGATCGTGTGTAGCGGCACGCTGCATCAGGTGATGGCGCATGCGCGCTCGCATACCGGCAAAGCACTGCGTCAATACGAAGCGGCGCTTCAGTCTCCTTCCCCCTTGAGGGGGGAAGGCAGGGATGGGGGTGAAGCATCATCGGTCGTGGTTGCAACGCACCCCCACCCTATCCCTTCCGTTCCCTCATCCCTGACCCTTCTCCCAACGGGAGAAGGGGAACTCGAGCCGCCCCTCTCCCCTCGGGAGAGGGGCGGGGGTGAGGGATGGCGGGGGAGGGAAACCATTCGCATTCACAACGCGCGCGAGCACAATCTCAAGAACATCGACGTCGATATTCCGCGCGGCACGTTCACGGTGGTGACCGGCGTGTCGGGCTCGGGCAAATCCACGCTCGCCTTCGACATCCTGTTCGCGGAAGGCCAGCGCCGCTATCTCGAATCGCTCAACGCCTACGCCCGCCAGTTCGTGCAGGCCGCGGCGCGGCCCGACGTCGACGCGATCTTCGGCATCCCGCCTACCGTCGCCATCGAACAGCGCGTGAGCCGCGGCGGCCGCAAGAGCACGGTCGCCACCCTGACCGAAATTTACCATTTCCTGCGCCTGCTCTACGTCAAGCTCGGCACCCAATACTGCCCCGATTGCGAAGTCGCGATCGAGCCGCAGAGCGCCGACAGCATCGTCGCCAGAATCCTGCGCGACTACCGCGGGACCCGCATCGGGCTGCTCGCGCCGCTTGTTGTCTCGCGCAAGGGCTATTACACCGACCTCGCCAAGTGGGCCGCTGCCAAAGGTTACACGCATCTGCGGGTCGACGGCGAATTCCTGCCCACCGGCAAGTGGCCGCGCCTGTCGCGCTTCCAGGAGCACACCATCGAGCTGCCGGTCGCTGACGTGCGCGTCGCGCCTGAGAACGAAGCGTTGCTGCGCGAAGGACTCGCGCGCGCGCTCGAATTCGGCAAAGGCGTGGTGCACATGCTGGGCAACCTCGATTCGCTGGCGCAGGCGATGGCGCACCGCGACCCGTCGCTCGCGAATATGACGCAAGCCGTGTTTTCCGTGAAGCGCGCCTGTCCCTCGTGCGGCAGGAGCTTTGCCGAGCTCGACCCGCGGCTGTTCTCGTTCAACTCCAAGCACGGCTGGTGCACCGCCTGCTACGGCACCGGGCTGAAGCTCTCGGGTGTCGACTGGGACGAGGAACGCGAGAAGACCGGGGCGGAAGACCACGTGCTCGACTCATGGCTGGAATGGCTCGCCATCGACGAGACCTGCCCGTCGTGCAACGGCAAGCGCCTGAACCGTGAAGCGCTCGCGGTACGCTACCGCGACGCTTCGATCGCCGAGCTTACCGCGCTGCCGGTGGCCAAGGTCGCCGAGTTTTTTTGCGACGTCGACCTTAAAGGCCGCGAGGCCGAGATCGCGCGCGACATTGTCGCCGAACTCGGATCGCGGCTCGCGTTCCTCGACGAAGTCGGTCTCTCCTATCTCGCGCTCGACCGCGCGGCGCCCACGCTCTCCGGCGGCGAAGCGCAGCGCATCCGGCTCGCTTCCCAGTTGGGCTCCAACCTGCGCGGCGTGTGCTACATTCTCGACGAGCCGACCATCGGGCTGCACGCGCGTGACAACCGCGTGCTGCTCGACACGCTGCAAAGGCTCGAGGCCAAGGGCAACACGCTGGTCGTCGTCGAGCACGACGAGGACACCATCCGCCGCGCGGCGCACGTGATCGATCTCGGCCCGGGTGCGGGCAAGCTCGGCGGCCGCGTCATCGCCGAAGGCTCGGCGGCGGAGCTCATGCACCACCCGGAATCGCTCACCGGAAAATTCCTCGCCGCGCCGCTCCGCCATCCGCTGCATGAACCGCGCAAGGTTGGCAGGGAAACGCCGGCGCTCGAAATCGCCGGCACGAGTCTGCACAACCTGAAAAATCTCGAGGTGCGCGTGCCGCTCGGACGGCTTGTCGTGGTGACCGGCGTCTCGGGTTCGGGCAAATCGACGCTCGCGCGCGACGTGCTCTACGCCAACCTTCAGCGCCTCTTCGCGACGCGACGCGCCGAGCCGCGGCGAAAGGATGAAGGCGGAAGGCGGAAGGCGGAAGGAAAGGGCGCCGCGCGCGAACGTGATTCATCCTTCATCCGTCATCCGTCATCCTTTTCTTTCATCGGCTGCCGCGAGATCCGGGGTTGGGAAAGCATCGGGCGCGTGCTCGAAGTCGATCAGACGCCGATCGGCAAGACGCCGCGCTCCTGCCCCGCGACCTATGTCGGCTTCTGGGACCCGGTCCGGCGCCTCTTCGCCGAGGTAACCGAGGCGCGCATGCGCGGCTATACCGCGAGCCGCTTTTCGTTCAACACCAAGGGCGGCAGGTGTGACGCGTGCGAAGGACAGGGCCTGAGGAAGATCGAGATGAGTTTCCTGCCCGACGTGAAAGTGACGTGCGAAGTGTGCGGCGGCGCGCGCTTCAATGCGGAAACGCTGGCGGTGCGCTTCAAGGATACATCGATCGGCGCGGTGCTGGCGATGAGCGTGGACGAAGCGGTCGAATTCTTCAGCGCGCACCAGTCCATCCGCCACGCGCTGCGGCTGCTGCAGGATGTGGGTCTGGGCTATCTCACGCTGGGTCAGCAAAGTCCCACGCTCTCCGGCGGCGAAGCGCAGCGCATCAAGCTCGTCACCGAACTCGCCAAGGTGCGCACCCCTCACCCCAACCCTCTTCCCGCCACGCGGGGAGAGGGTGTTGCTGCGGCGATGCCTCTAAAAGATTCCCTCGCCCCCAAGTCGCTGGGGGAGAGGGCTGGGGTGAGGGGGCAGAACCACACGCTCTATGTCCTCGACGAACCGACCGTCGGGCTGCATATGGCCGACGTGGAGAGGTTGATCGGCGTGCTGCATCGGCTGGTGAACGCGGGCAATACGGTGGTCGTAATCGAGCACAATCTTGACATCATCGCCGAGGCCGACTGGATCCTGGACCTCGGCCCCGAAGGAGGTGACGCCGGCGGACGCATCGTCGCGCAGGGCGCGCCGGAGGCGGTGGCGAAGGACCCCGCGCGCTCCCACACGGCACGCATCCTCGCCGAGTTTCTTCGCGAGCGCCGTGCCACGGTGAACTCATCCGTCGCTGCGGCGCGCTGACGCGCGGCAATTGATCGCGTTTATAATCGGCGTAGTCTTCCGTTCAATCCGGCACTGAGGAGCGAATTTGCACTATCGCGACCGACGTAGTTTTCGCAACTGCCTGCTCGCACTGGCGGCGCTCGCATTAGCGGCCATGCAGGGCTGCACCACTGCACCGGCTCCCGTCGAGGCGCCGCGGGAAGCCGTGCCCGTTCCGGCCCCCGCTCCCGTTTCCGTCCCTGATGGGGGCTGGGAGCTGGTCACATCAAGCTTCGTCGGGGCCGGGCGGATACCCGGCGTGCCGCGCGCCACGCTCGCGTTCACGGACGGGCGGGTGTCCGCCTTCGGCGGGTGCAACACCGCCAACGCCGCGGCGCGCAACACCGCCGGCCGGCTTGAGGTGCTGGCGCTGACCAACACCCGCCGCAGCTGCCCCGAACCGCTGGGTGTGTTCGAAACTCGCTTTTTCAATCTGCTTCAAGCGCAGCCCGTCTTTCGCATCGACAGCGATACGCTGACGCTCGCCGCCGGGGATCACAGCGCGAGATTCCGACGCGTCGCAGGCCGTCCGGCCGCAAAAGAGCCGTGAAGCCGTGAAATTACGCCGGGGTGACATCCATAAATGGCGGAAAACCGTCCCGCATTGAACGAAGCGAACGTCGAGCACGATCCGATCGCACAGTTCGCGCAGTGGTACGATGATGCGCGCGCCGTGGAGCGTCCGCTGCCCCATGCGGTGGCGCTCGCCACGGCGACCAGCGGCGGCCGCCCGTCGCTGCGCATGGTGCTGCTGAAGGATTTCGACGCGCACGGCTTCGTGTTTTTCACCAACTACAGGAGCCGCAAAGGCCGCGAGCTGGCGAAGAACGCGCGCGCGAGCCTGCTGTTCTACTGGGGGAGCCTCGAACGGCAGGTGCGCATCGAGGGACGGGTTGCCAAGGTGTCGCGGCGCGAATCGGATGACTACTTCAGGACGCGCCCGCGCGGCAGCCAGCTCTCCGCCTGGGCCTCGCCCCAGAGCGAAGTGCTGGCGGGCCGTGCTGACATCGAGCGGCGTTTCGCTGCCGCTGCGGAAAAATATTCGGACGATATCCCGCGACCGCCACAGTGGGGTGGTTACCGATTGATTCCCGAAGCGATCGAGTTCTGGCAGGGACGCGAGGATCGCCTGCACGATCGGCTGTGCTACCGGCGCGCGCGCGACGGCCGCTGGCGTATCGAGCGCCTCGCGCCTTGACCGCCTGCTCCCGACGGCAACACCATCGGGCCGCGCGCTGGAACTCGGGACTCACCCGCCATGGAATGGTTCACTTATGCGACCGCCTCGCGCAGCGTCACGAACTCTTCGGCGGTGGTGGGATGGATGCCGATCGTCGCATCGAACTGGCGCTTGGTCGCGCCGCATTTGAGCGCCACCGCGAAGCCCTGAATGATCTCGCCCGCTTCGGGCCCCACCATGTGCACGCCGAGCACTCGTTCGCTCGCCCGGTCCACCACGAGCTTCATCAGCACCTTTTCCGAACGGTCGGTCAGCGTGTGTTTGAGCGGCGTGAATGTCGTGCGGTAGATCGCGATATCGAAACCCCGCTTGCGCGCTTCCGCTTCGGAGAGCCCGACCGTGCCTACGTTGGGATGACTGAAGATCGTGGTCGGGATGTTCTCATACTCGATCATGCGCGCCCCTTTGTTGAACAGACGGTCGGCCACCACCATGCCTTCGGCCAGTGCAACGGGGGTCAGCAGCAGGCGATCGGTGACATCGCCGATAGCGTGTATCGAGGGCACGCTGGTCCGGAAATTCTCATCGACGATCACCGCGCCGTTCTCCGCCAGCCTGACGCCCGCATTCTCCAGGCCCAGCGCGCGCGTGTTGGGCGCGCGTCCTGTGGCAAGCATCACGCCATCGCTTTCCAGCACTGTGCCGTCGGTGAGCGTACTTTCGAGCGACGAGCCACGCGCGATTACGGCGATATTCCGCTCGTAGAGGATGCGGATACCCTTCGCCGCCATCTGCTCGCCCAGAAACCGGCCGAGATCGGCGTCGAAAGACTTCAAAAGCCGCGGGCCGCGATAGACGAGCGTCGTGTCCACGCCAAGCCCGTTGAAGATCGACGCAAACTCGACCGCGACATAGCCGCCGCCGAACACCACCACCCGCCGCGGCAGTTCGGGCAGATGAAACGCCTCGTTGGACGTGAAACCGAGTTCCGCGCCGGGAATCGGCGGCTTCACCGGCCAGCCGCCGGTCGCGATCAGCATGTGTTCCGCGGTAACGCGCCGGCCGCCGATTTCCACCGTGTGCGGGTCGATCACCGTCGCGCGGGCGCTGAAAATTCTGACTCCCGAGCTCTCCAGCAGTTTCTCGTAGACGCCGTTGAGCCGTGCGATTTCCTTGTCCTTGTTGGCGACGAGCGTCTTCCAGTCGAAGCCCGGCGCCCCGGGACGCCAGCCGTAACGCACGGCATCCTCGAAATCCTCGTGGAAATGCGCGGCGTAGGAAAAGAGCTTCTTCGGGATGCAGCCGACGTTCACACAAGTGCCGCCGAGATAGCGCTCTTCGGCGACCGCCGCGCGCGCGCCAAAACCCGCCGCCCAGCGAGTGGCGCGCACCCCGCCCGAGCCCGCGCCGATGGTGAACAGATCGTAATCGTACCGTGACATCATTTTCTCCGGAGCAAACAGTTACGCTGGGTAATATCGACATGCGCTCCAAACTGATGAGATCTGCGATCCGCGCCGGCGCGACAGGGCGCGACCACCGACGATCGACTTGTCAGTCGGCGTGCTATTATCGCAGGCAAAATATCATGTTGTCTTCCAGACGTTAACCTTCCCTGAAACGCCCCTGGTCCGCTTGCCGAATCGCCATTACATCCCTCGTGGTGCCGCGTGAGACTTCGTCCGGCACTGCTCAACCTCGCAATGCCAGCCGCGGTATTGGTCGCCGCCTCCGTTCTGGTTTCGTACGTCAACGCGCTGCCCTCCTCGCTCGCGGGACTCAAGGTTTACGGGACCTACATCGTCCTCGCGCTGGGCCTGCTGGTCAGCCTCGTGTTCCGGCGCGGGCGCGTGTTGTTCGCCGTGCTGACGCTCACCGTCGCATATGTAAGCTTCCGGTTCTTCCTGCAGAGCGGGCAGGATAAGTTCGTGGCATATGCCGTATTTTCCGTGCTTTGCCTGTTTGTGCCGTTCAACCTGGGGGCCCTGAGCCTGCTCAAGGAGCGTGGCACCTTCAATCGGCATGGTTTGCAGCGACTGGTGGTCATCGTGGTGCAGATCGCATTCGCGGCGTGGGTTGTGCTCTCGCGTAACGTGACGACGGTCGAATGGGCGTACCACCCGCTCGTAGAGACTGGATTGTCTGCAACGAGCCCGGTGCCGCAGCTCGGTATTGCGGTGATCGCGCTCTGCTTCGTGACGAGCCTCTGGGCATGGCTGGTCACGCGTTCGGCGATCGATCTGGGGATGGCCGGTGCGGTAGCCGCTTTCGGGATCGCCGCACACGGCATCACGACGCCCAATATGTTTGCAGTGTTCGTTACGGCGGCGGCATTGATTCTGATGATCGCCGTGCTGCAGGATACTTTCCGCATGGCGTTCCGCGATGAGCTCACCGGACTGCCCAGCCGTCGCACCTTGAACGAGCGGCTGGCGGGCGTTGGCCGCAGCTATACGGTCGCGATGCTTGACGTCGACCGCTTTAAGGGCCTTAACGACCACTATGGCCATGACGTCGGCGACCAGGTGCTGAAGATGGTCGCCGCGCAGCTCGCGCAGGTGGGCGGGGGCGGCAATGCCTATCGCTACGGCGGCGAGGAATTCACTCTGCTCTTCCCCGGCAAGTCGGTCGACGAGGCACTCCCGCACCTGGAAGCGCTGCGTGAGGACATTGCAAGCCGCAAACTCGCGCTGCGCAAGTCCGACCGCCCGGCTCGGGCCGATTCGGGCAAGGGACGACGCGGCGCGCATGCTACCGACAGCGCGGTGTCAGTGACGGTCAGCATCGGCGTCGCGGAAAGAAACGAGCGGCTCGCCACGCCCGACGGCGTCATCCAGGCCGCGGACAAGGCGCTCTACCGCGCGAAAAGCAAAGGCCGGAATCAGGTAAGTCGCTGACTCGGCGCGGCGGAGTAAAATGTCGGGACGCCTCTCTCCTGCCCTCCCGACTCACGCATGAGCCCGATGACCAAACTCCTGATCGCAACCGCCGCGTTTCTCGCGACCCATTACCTATCGAGCACGCCGCTGCGCGCGAGGCTCATCAATGCGCTCGGGAATAACGGCTATCTGGTGCTCTACAGCGCTGCCGCGGTCGCAACACTCGTGGCGATGATCTGGGCCTACTATCGCGCGCCGTTCATCGGGTTGTGGTATGTGCCGGCTCTGCGCTATGTGCCGCTCATGGTGATGCCGGTGTCGATGGCGCTGATCGCCTGCAGTCTCATGACCCCCAGTCCGACACTGGTCGGCGGCGATCGCCTGTTGAAGAACGAAGAGCCGGCGCGCGGCATTCTGCGCATCACGCGCCACCCCATGATGTGGGGCATCGCGCTGTGGGCGGCAAGCCACATCTTCGCGCGCGGCGATGCGGCTTCACTCATTTTCTTCGGCGGCTTTCTCGTGCTTGCGCTCTCCGGCACGGCGCTGATCGACCGCCGCAAGCGGACAACGACGGGCACAGACTGGCAGCGCTTCGAGCGTGCGACGTCAAATGTGCCGTTCGCCGCCATCGCCGGCGGCAGGAATCAGCTCAAGCTCGCCGAGATCGGCTGGATCCGGTTACTCGTGGGCATCGCGCTTTATGTCGTCATGCTGATGTTGCATTCCTACATCCTCGGCGCAAGACCGTACTGAGCCGGGCCCCGGCGGCGCTGCTCACGCTACAGATAACTCCGACTCAGCCACCAGGCAACGGCGGCGACGAAAGCGGAGCAGGGAATGGTGAATATCCACGCCCACACGATGCCGGCGGCCACGCCCCAGCGCACTGCGGAGAGCTTCTGCACCGAACCCACGCCGACGATCGAGCCGGTGATGGTGTGGGTGGTCGATACCGGAATGCCGAGTCCGGTGGCGAGAAACAGCGTCATCGCGCCGCTGGTTTCGGCACAAAATCCACTCACCGGCTTCAGCCGCGTGATCTTCTGGCCCATCGTCTTGACGATGCGCCAGCCGCCGAGCAAAGTCCCGATCGCGATCGTCCCGTAACAGGCGAACACCACCCAAAGCGGGAGCGGGTCCTTCGGCCCGATGGTGCCCGTGGTGATCAGCAGCATCCAGATGATGCCCATGGTTTTCTGCGCGTCGTTGCCGCCGTGACCGAGGCTGTAGAGCCCCGCTGACACCAACTGCAGCCTGCGGAACCAGCGGTCCACGCGCCGCGGCGTCGTGCGCACGCAGATCCACGACACCGCGAGCACCAGCGCGATGCCGAGCACGAAACCGAACGCCGGCGAGAGCACGATTGCCGCGGCGGTCTTAAGGAACCCGCTCGCGATCAGCGTATGTACGCCGCCTTTGGCGACCGCCGCGCCGGCGAGGCCGCCGATCAGCGCATGGGACGAACTCGACGGGATGCCGTAATACCAGGTGATGACGTTCCAGAAAATCGCGCCGACCAGCGCACCGAAGATTACGTGATGGTCGACGATCAGCGGATCGATGATGCCTTTGCCGATCGTCGCCGCCACCGCGACGCCGAAGACCAGAAACGCAATGAAGTTGAAGAACGCGGCCCACGCCACCGCGGTGAGCGGCCGCAGCACGCGGGTCGATACGACGGTCGCAATCGAGTTCGCCGCATCGTGAAACCCGTTCATGAAGTCGAACGCGAGCGCGACGAGGATCAGGAACACCAGCATTTCGGAGGTCATGGGAACGGCTTATTGTTGTTGAGAATGACCGGGAGCGGACAGCGTGCCGCCGCTCACGAGTTTTCGAGCACGATGCCTTCAATGATGTTGGCAACGTCTTCGCACACATCGGTCACCGTTTCCAGCGTTTGGTAGACGGCGCGAAGCTTGATCACCTGGCGCACGTCAGGTTCATCGCGGAAAAGTTTCGCCATCGCGGCCCGCATGACGTGGTCGGCCTCGGACTCGAACCTGTCGATTTCCTCGCAGATCTGCATGATGGCGGCGGCGTTTTTCATGTTCGACAGCAGCTTGACCGCTGCCTGGACCTTCTCGCAGCAAGCCACGCAGATGTCGGCCAGTCGCCTTTCCTGCTCCGTGACGACCCGAATATCATAAATATAGACCAACTGTGCCGCGTCCTCGATCAGGTCGAGGATGTCGTCCATCTTGGTGATGAGCTGGTGGATGTCGTCGCGGTCGAGCGGCGTGATGAAAGTCTTGTGCAGCAGCTCGATGGTGCTGCGGGTGATCCTGTCGGCGCGCTTTTCGACCGATTCAATGACATGGGCGCGACGCTCGAGATCGTCGCCGCTTGCAATCAGCTCTGCGAGTTCGCGGCTGCCCTGCACTACGAGGTCCGCGTGCTCATTGAAAAACTCGAAAAACCTGCCTTCCTTCGGCATCAAGCGACCAAACATGGCGTCCTCTCGGTAGCG
>Ga0156176_1162_pt1 | contig 50249 bp, 46 predicted proteins | sample RifCSPlowO2_12_FD_107829 | JGI IMG/M metagenome (GOLD analysis project Ga0156176, IMG submission 107829) | Betaproteobacteria bacterium RIFCSPLOWO2_12_FULL_62_58
GTATGACCCCACCGGCGGCTCCGGTTCGCTGCTGCTGAAAGTGGGCGATGAAGCCAGCGCGAAGGTCACGCTTTACGGGCAGGAAAAGGACGCCGCCACTGCGGGCCTCGCCCACATGAACATGATCCTGCACAACAATCCCACGGCGTTGATCGTGCAGGGCAATACCCTCGCCGATCCAAAATTCAAAGACGGCGACACGCTCAAGACCTTCGACTACGTGGTCGCCAATATCCCCTTCAGCGACAAACGCTGGAGCAACGGCGTGGATGTGCAAAACGATCCGTACGAGCGTTTCAAGCACTTCGGCGCGCCGCCCGCCAAACAGGGCGACTACGCCTACCTCCTGCACATCGTGCGCTCACTCAAGAGCACCGGCAAAGGCGCCTGCATTCTGCCGCACGGCGTTTTGTTTCGCGGCAATGCCGAGGCCGACATTCGGCGCAATCTCATCCGCAAGGGCTACATCAAGGGCATCATTGGCCTGCCGGCGAATCTCTTCTATGGCACTGGCATCCCTGCCTGCATTATCGTTATCGACAAGGAAAACGCCCACACTCGCAAGGGCATCTTCATGGTGGACGCCAGCGCGGGTTACCTCAAGGACGGCAACAAGAACCGCCTGCGCGACATGGACCTCCACCAGATCGTCGATGTCTTCAACAAGCGGCTGGAGATCCCCAAATATTCTCGCATGGTCGGGTTTGAGGAGATCGAGGAGAACGCGTTCACCCTCAACCTCCCGCGCTACATCGATAGCCAGCAGGCCGAGGACATTCAGGACATCGAAGGTCACCTGAATGGCGGCATCCCCGCCCGCGATGTCGATGCGCTAGCCAAATACTGGGCCGTTTGCCCGCAGCTCCGGCAGAAACTGTTCAAGCAAAACCGCCTAGGCTATCTCGATCTGGCGGTCGAAAAGGCGGCGATTAAGCCAACGATCTATGAGCACCCGGAGTTCTTGACCTTCATCAAGAGCATGAACGACCTGTTCACCGACTGGCGGCAGTGTAGTGCCACCACGCTCAAAGCCCTGTCCACCGGCTGCCGCCCCAAGGCCGTCATCCACGACCTCGCGGAAGACCTGCTGGCTCACTACACGGGCAAGCCGCTCATCGATAAATACGACGTCTATCAGCATCTCATGGACTACTGGGCCGCCACCATGCAGGACGATTGTTACCTGATCGCCGCCGACGGCTGGAAGGCCGAGACCTACCGCGTCATCGAAACCAACAAGAAAGGCAAGGAGGTGGACAAGGGCTGGACCTGCGACCTCGTTCCGCGCCAGCTTGTGATCGACCGCTATTTCGCCGCGCAGCAGGAGGCCATCCGCGAGCAGGAGGCCGCGCTGGAGCGCCTCACGGCCCAGATGACCGAGCTGGAGGAGGAGCACGGCGGCGAGGAAGGCGCGTTCTCGGAGCTGGACAAGGTGAACAAGGCCAACGTCGTCGCCCGGCTGAAGGAGATCAAAGGCGATAAGGAATCCAAGGGAGAAGCTGCGGTGCTGAATGCGTGGCTAAGACTTTGTAACGAGGAGTCCGACCTCAAGAAAGCGCTCAGGGATGCCGAAGCCGAACTCGACGCGCTGGCCATTGCCAAATATCCGAAGCTCACCGAGGCCGAGATCAAGACGCTGGTGGTGGAGGACAAATGGCTGGCCGCCATCGCCGCCGCCATCCACGGCGAGATGGACCGCATCAGCCAGGCCCTGACCCAGCGCGTGAAGGAACTGGCCGAACGCTACGAAACTCCGCTGCCCCACGCCGCGCGCCAGGTCGCCACGTTGGAGCAGGCCGTGAACGCTCACCTGGAGAAGATGGGATTCTCATGGAAGTGATGGTCGGTTACAAACAGACCGAGGTCGGAGTGATTCCGGAGGATTGGAGTGATCCGCAGCTCACCGAAATTGCCAGAGGTGATTCGCCGATTTGTTACGGAATCGTTCAGGTGGGCTCAAACACCAGAAACGGCATTCCGGTTCTTGCGATCAAGAATTTGAATTCCGATTACGCCACTAACATTCACAGGGCATCCGCAGATGTAGAACGGCCTTACACGCGCAGCCGTATTGGGCCCGGCGATGTTCTTATTTCCGTAAAGGGGACGACAGGACGCATCGGGATAGTGCCTGATGGATTTCACGGCAACATCAGCCGGGACTTGGCTCGGCTGCGCCTGGGAGAGGGGGCAGTGCCGAGATTCTGTTTTCAGATGCTTCAGTCAGATATCGCGCAAAGGCGAATGGCCACCGCAGTGGTTGGCACGACGAGAATGGAACTCTCGATTGCCATCCTGAAACGGGTACGAATCCCGCTTCCACCCACAAAGGCGGAACAAGAAGCCATCGCCGAGGCGTTGAGCGATACGGATGCCCTCATGGAATCCCTGAAGCAACTCATTGCGAAGAAGCGCGACATCAAACAAGGCGCCATGCAGGAATTGCTCACCGGCAAAAAGCGCCTGCCGGGGTTCAGTGGGGAGTGGGAGGTCAAGCGGTTGGATGTAGTGGCCGAAATACGCAGCGGCGGCACACCAAGCACTAACCAGCCTGAGTTTTGGAACGGCGATGTCCTGTGGTGCACCCCGACTGACATCACTGCGCTCAACGGATTCAAATACCTGATGCAGACATCCAGGACGATAACCACCCAAGGCTTGAAATGCAGTTCAGCGGAGTTGATATCCTATGCAGATTGGCAATTTGTGTTTGTTCCCGTGGCCGTCCCTGCACCAGTTTCGTCGCGGAAATGATCTCGGATTGGGTCCAATGACAGCTGCTCGTATTGATCCACCTGAATTGACCATCGATACACACTGAGCGGTGCGCGTTGCTGAGGAGCCTGCAATGAAAAAAGCGAGTCTCGTTGTGGCGGCGGCAATCGCCGCGATTCATGCGACCGGAGTCCAGAGTCAGAGTGCGGGCGGATACCCCGCGCGGCCGGTTCGCATTGTGGTGCCCTTTGCGCCGGGAGGAAACGTGGATCTCGTTGCGCGCGCTCTCGCCCAACGGCTCCCCGAGGGCCTCGGGCAACAGGTCATTGTCGACAACCGTCCCGGAGCAAGCGGCCTGGTCGGCACCCACCTCGTCGCAAAATCCGCGCCTGACGGCTACACGCTGCTGGCGATGGCGAACACGTTTGCGGTGGTGCCGTCGATCATGGCTAATCCCGGCTACGATCCGCTGAAGGACTTTATGGGCGTCACACTGACCTGCCTGGTGCCGCAGGTGCTGGTGGTCAACACCGCGCTCCCGGTGCGTTCGGTGAAGGAGCTGGTTGCGCTCGCCAAGGCGCGGCCGGGCGAGATGTCCTACGCGTCGGCGGGCACCGGCGGTACCGGGCACATGGCGGCCGAGCTCTTCAACCGGCATGTGGGAGTGAAAATGCTCCACGTGCCCTACAAGGGCAACGCTCAGGCGATCATCGACGTCATCAGCGGACAGGTCACGATGATGTTCGACCAGGTCAGCACATCGGCGCCCCATATCAAGGCAGGCAAGCTCAGAGGACTTGCCGTCACCAGCCGCAAACGCTCTCCGCTCTTCCCGCAGTTGCCGACCATCGACGAGTCGGGGGCGCCGGGTTTTGAAGACATCACGTTCAATGGATTGGCCGCCCCGGCGGGAACCCCCCGCGAGGCGCTGACCCGCGTGCACGCGGAGGTCGCGAAGGCGGTACGCATTCCGGAGCTGCGTAACCGCTATCTCGAAATGGGCGTCGAACTCACTGCCAGCGCGTCTCCCGACGATTTCACCGCGTACATTAAGGCCGAGTTCGAAAAGAAAGCCAAGCTCGCGCGCGAGGCCGGCATCAAGATGGAATGAGTGAATGAGTGAAGAGGTGAAGGGGTGAAGGGGTGAAGGGGTGAAGGGGAAACCTCCTCTCCCCCGTCCACTGGGGGAGAGTCGAGTAGGAGGGGATTCACTCGTTCACTTATCCACAAGGAGAACACATTGTCCCTACACGATGAGGGCGAGCCCGATTTCAGGGCGCCGTCTCTGGGCTGCGATTGCCACTTTCATGTGTTCGGCGCGGCCGAGCGCTATCCTTACGGAACCGACCTGCGTTATCCGCCGCCTCTGGCGCCGCTCGAGAATTACCTCGCGCTTGCACGGCGTTTCGGCATCGAGCGCTTCGTGTTCGTTCAGCCGAGCGCGTATGGCCGTGACAATAGCTGCATGCTTGCCGCCATGCGCACGGTCGGGGCGAAGTGCCGCGGGATCGTCGATATCGACGAGAACATTCCCGACGCGGAGTTGGCGCGCCTGCACGCGGCGGGCGCGCGCGGCGTGCGAGTCAACGTGTCTCCGGTCAAGCCTCCCGCAGCGGGTTTCGCGGCGACGTTGCTGCCGCGTATCGAGCGCCTGCACGCGCGCGGCGCCGAGATCGGCTGGCAGTTGGACTTCCTCACGCCAGGCTGGTTGACGAGCGAGCTGATGTCCACGCTGAGGAAGTTGAAAATCGACTTTACGATCGCCCATATGGGCATGTTTCTCGCGCGCGACGGCGTGAGTCAGCCGGGATTCCAGCAATTGCTCGACTTGCTGCGCCACGGCGAGGGACGTTGCTGGGTCAAGCTCACGGGTGTATACCGCATGTCGGTCGCCGCCGGATTCACCGATGCGGCGCCGATGGCGCGCGCGCTGATCGAGGCGGCGCCCCACCGGATCATCTGGGGCAGCGACTATCCGCATCTGTCCTTCGCCGACAAGGTGGGTTCGGTCGAGCTGTTCAACCTGCTGGGCCAATGGGCGCCGGATGCAGCGATTCGGCACAGAATTCTGGTCGACAATCCACAACACTTGTTCAAGTTCTAACAATCCGGCGCATTCCATGCCGACCGCGCGGCACCGCGATAGCAGTCTTGCCATGAAGGACGGTTTCCTGGAGCGGTGCGCGTTCGCGATGGCGCTTGCGCAGAGCGCTTCGTCCTTCGACAAGGGCTCAGGAGGCTCGGAGTTTGTCGAAGGGACACGCCTACCTACGCCAACCGCAACAGGAACAACACCGGCAACCGGAACAACAACAACAGCTTCCGAGTCGCCGGTACGCTCTGCCGCCAGAACCGGCGTGACTACTTAATTTCGCGCGCGCCGCTTCGTGATCTCGCGGGTGCGGGTTGAACGCAAGGCCCGCACGTCCGCCGCGATGGCGGCGCGGGCACGGTCGATCTCGCCCGGCTCCACCGCGTGCGTATTGCGCAGCCGCTCGCGGAGCGTGTTCGCCTTGAGAATCCGGTGCGCCAGCCCGGCGCGGCACCAAAGCCGATCGCGCTCCTCGCCGCGCACGTACTTCGACACTGCGGCGTCATGCGGCTCCAGGCACCATGCGGTGACCCCGGTGGCGAGCGGCAGTGCGATCAGGCGCTCTTCCCAACCCGCGGGCAGGCTCGGGAGGAAAGGCGACACCGGATCGGCATAAATGCCGTGACGGCGGTGAAAGGCGCTGCCTTCGCCGAGCGTGCGGGCGATCTCGTCGATGCGGCCAGGATCGGACTTGGGATAAAGATCGACGTCGATCGAACCGACCATTTCCTCGGGTGGATCGAGCGTCGCACCGAGAATCGAAAGGCTGCCGACGATCACGAAGTCGTGATGGCGAATCAGCCGCTTTGCCGCGGCGAGAAGGCGCGCCAGTTCAAGCCGCTTCACGAGTGGCGCCGGCGCTGGAGAACGGCGAGTTGGCGGCGAGCGCGGCCGGGCTCAGGCCATGGTAGCCCTCGCCCATGGCGCGGGCGATTGCCCGGGGACCCTCCGCGATCAGGCGTGACCACGCCTCGATGTAGATGGGGCTTGCGAGCCGCGCGCGTTTCCAGCGTCGTATCTCGGCAGCAGCCCGTTCGAGTGTGCTGCGCTGCTCGGCCGCGGCGGCACGCTCGAGATGGCCGGCCAGGCGCTTGTGCCAGGCGACGCGGCGGGTATCGTTCGCTCGTTTGCGCGCGCGCGCCGCGCGCGCCTGCGCGATCGACGCCGGTTCCTGATCCGGTGCGGCCACGGCCGGAAGGCGCGTGCGCAGGATTTCCTCGATCAGCGCATTGGCGCTGCAATAGCGACCCGAGCGGGAGGAGATTTCCAGCGCGGCACGGTCGAGCGCGCGCCAGAGCGCGGCATCGAGGCGAATGCTGCGTGAAACACGGCTCATCAGTGTGATACCAAAAATAAAATGTGGTATCAGAATAACCGGTCGCCGCCTTGCATGCAAGCACTGCGTAAGACCGAACAGTATTTGCCTGCCAACGCTTTCATGCAGCCCGCAGGGTCATCGACGCGGCTGCATGCAGGCTGGATCGCGAAAACCGGCGCGGGTTTCCGGCGAATCTCCCGGTTTCGTCGTTCGGCTGTGTGTCCATGCCAATCACGGTCAACGCTCCAGACGGGGTTAACTTGCAGGATAAGCCGTCAGGAGGGAAGATTGGCGAGCGGAGCATCTTCCAAGCTGCGAAGCGCATATCGCGGTTCACCGCTCACCAAGGAGGAGAACAGAGCATGAATAGACCAATGCGGGTTGTCGTAGCGTCGATCGTCCTGGCGCTGTTATCCACCGTTGCTTTCGCCCAGGACTCGAGCAAGAGGACGGTGCGCGTGCTGGTGGCGTCGCCGCCGGGAGGACCATCCGACACCCAGATACGCCTGCTGGTGCCCAAGATGAGCGAAGTACTGGAACAGACTTTGATTGTGGACAACCGCCCCAGCAACAATGGCGTCGTGGCAGCGGAGATCGCGTCGCAAGCCGCGCCCGATGGCCACACCTTCATTGTCGGCAACAGCGGCACGCACGCGGTCAACGCAACGCTCTACCGCAAGCTTCCCTACGACCCCGTGCGGGATTTTGTGGCCATCAGCCAGTTCTCGACGACCGGCATGGTTGTGGCCGCGAATCCGCGGTTGCCGGGCAACTCGATCCATGATCTCGTCGCGCTGGCCAGGAAACAGCCTGGGAAGCTCAACGTGTCCGTAGCAGGAGCGACCGGAGAACTCGCCGGCGATGCCCTGTGGTTCCAGGTGCAGATACAGATAACCAACGTGCACTACAAAGGCAGCTCGCCTGCAACACTCGCCTTATTGACGGGGGAGACAGACCTGTCGCTGCTTACGCCGTTGGCGACGCTGACCTACATCAAGGCCGGCAAGCTGAAAGCCTATGGCATCACGAGTACGGAACGCTCGCCGATGCTGCCCGATATTCCGACGATGGCCGAGCAGGGCGTGCAGGGCTACGACTTCCAGTTCTGGAACGGGTTGTTCGCTCCCGCCAAGACGCCGGACCGCGTGGTGCGCGCGATGCACAAAGGTGTCGTGCAGGCGCTGCAGGATCCGGAAGTGACGAAGCGCTTCATCGCCCTCGGCCTGGTGATCGTTGGCAATCGCCCTGAAGAATTTTCCGCGGTGGTGAAACGTGATGTTGAGAAATTTCGGAAAATAATCATCGCGTCCGGCATTCCGCGCCTCTGATGCGCGCGTCGCGCGGAAAGGAGAGAGGCGAGAGGAGAAAGGAGAAAGGAGAAAGGAGAGAGGCGAGAGGAGAGAGGAGAGAGGAGAGAGGAGAACTCCCTCTCCCCGCGCTCGGGGAGAGGGTTGGGGTGAGGGGAAAAATCATGAAATCGAGATGGGTCGTCACTGACAAAAGGGGAACTATCAATGGCCAGCTCAAAGCTGCCTGAGGGCGAACTCGCCTTCACGTACTTTCCGGGAAACTATAGATGGTCACACGGGCTGCTCATCGCGCTGGGTGGTGCACCCTGGGGGGGAGGCGAGATCGACGAGATCAACCGCATCGGGCTGCGGCTGAAGGATCGAGTCGGTGATGACGTGGCCTGGTTCCACGAGTGGGCGGGCGAGGCGGAGCGGATCGAGAACATCGGCCATGCAGAGGCGGCCAGGGGTCACGCGTTAACCGCGGCGGCCTATCTTTTTCGTGCGTCACATTATTACCACGTCGGTGAACGATTCCTGCAGCCGAAGACCGAGGAGAGCCAGGCTGCTTACCGGCGTGGCGTGGAAGCTTTCAAGAAAGCGGCAAGCCTCGTGCCGCGGCCGCGCATCGAGCATGTCGAAGTGCCCTATGAGGGCACGAGTCTGCCCGGCATCCTCGTGCGTGCGGATCCGGTCGCAGGCCGCAGCGGCAAACGTCCGGTCATGCTGTTCCTTGACGGCTTCGATGTGACTAAGGAGATTCAATATTTCAGGGGCGTTCCCGATCTTGCCGCGCGCGGCGTCTCCTGTCTCATACTCGACGGGCCGGGTAACGGCGAAGCCATTCGTTTCCGAAATCTTCCGCTGCACCACCAGACGGAACGGCATGCCGGCGCGGCCTATGATTACCTCGCCGGCCGGTCCGAATTCGATCCGGCGCGCATCGGCGTCATGGCGCTGAGTCTGGGCGGGTACTACGCGCCGCGCGCCGCGTCGATGGATCAGCGGTTTGCGTGTTGCATCTCCTGGGGGCCCGAGTGGGATTACCACACGAAGTGGCAAGAGCGCCTCGCCCGCATCGAGCGTGGGGAGACGCTCTCGTTGTCTGTCCCCTGGCAGCATCTGCTGTGGGTGTTCGGAGTGAAGACCAAGGAAGAGGCGTTCAAGAAGCTCGAGGGGTTCAAGCTCGACGGCGTCGTGCAGAAGATGAAATGCCCGTACCTCCTCGTGTATGGTGAAGGCGACCAGCAGGCGCCCTTCGAGCACGCCAGGAAAACCATGGCCGCTGCCGGCTCGAAACAGAAGGAACTCAAGGTCTTTACCCGCGAGGAAGGCGGATATCATCACTGCCAGGTCGATAATGTCAGTATCGGGACCGCTTACATGTGGGACTGGATAGCAAACGTACTGCAGCCTCAGCGGTGACCTTGTTTTTTGGAGGCAGTGTCAGCGGACAACCTGACCCCACCCGTTCGCGCCAAGGTCCATGCGTTGTCAGAACCAGCGCGGGCTCTTTGATAATCATTACTGTTTCGCGTGTGACATTTGTCCTCATTGCACAGGTCTAGTGTGACATTTGTCCTCATTGCACAGGTCTAGTGTGACATTTGTCCTCATTGCACAAGTCTAGTGTGACATTTTTCCTTACTGTAACTCCCTGACTGCTGTTCTAATTATCCCGGTGACGCTGGCGAAATTCATGGCCGGCAGGAGTGACCGTGATGGGGATGCATATCGGCTTGGCAGCAGACAGAAGATGTGGGCGTGAACGCAGGACGTTCGACGATCCCAGTTACTTCGGTCCCGAGCGCAGAAGCGGCCTGGACCGGCGCTCTGCGACGGAGGGAAGAGGGTTTCTGAACCTTCAGCCGTTCGCGGCCGGTGAGTCCGCAGTCTGTGTTGAAGCGGGCGCCGCGGCAGGTCACCGTCTCGTGGCCCGCAACGATCATCATTTATCCAGCCCTCTCGTCGTGGTAAAGCGCCTGGAATCCGAGTTCGCCTACGTTGAAGCCGACGCGGCAGCCGGACATCGCCACGTCCTGGAAATGATGAGCCAACTTGAAGCGCGCAAAGGCGATCGTAGAACATTCGTTTGCGATGAACGCCTGGAGCGCTTGAACACCGTCAAGGACAGGGCCGTATATGTGCACTTCGGCGATGACCCGAGCTCCGAGACGGAATACCTTTGCACGGTCGTCATCCCGGGAGAGCCGCTTGTCTTTCAATATGAATCGGCCACGCATGAACGCGCCGCCTGGCTCCTGCTCAAGCGTTGCGCGAAAGTCCTGGGCTACGACATCGATGACGTGAAAGCCGACGTTCGTCTCGGCAGCTTGTCCCTGCAGCCGCAGTACTAGCGGCGGAGTGCTGCCATGGCACGCTGGTAGTAACAGCGTGCCGATGTGCTTGTGCGGATCGGCCGGCATGAACCCGGCTTCGCCTCGATCTCCGCGCGCACCGCCAGCGTGTTCCCGAAGCCTTCCATGTCGAACTTTGCGTCCGGCGAAAGAGGTGGTCGCGGGGGAATGCTAAAATTGAATAACGTCATCCGGAGCAACAAAAATGGCCGATAAATCCACCAACGTATCCCAGCCTCGCGACTACAAACTGATCGTCGAGAAAGACGTCCAGATCCCGTTACGCGACGGGACGCTGCTCTACGGCGACGTGTTCCGTCCCGACGGGGGCGAGGAGCGCTTTCCCGTGATCATGAATATCGGGCCGTACATGAAGGACAAGCTGTGGGTGCCGCCGCCCGATCTCGAGGAAAAGCCCAACCCTTACATGAACTGGGAAACCGTCAATCCGCTGTGGTGGTGCCCGCGCGGCTACGCGCTGCTGCGCGTCGATACTCGCGGCTCCGGCAAGTCGCCCGGGAAATCGGACCCAAGCTCGTACCAGGAAGCGCTCGATGCCTACGATTGCATCGAGTGGGTCGCGAAGCGGCCCTGGTGCAACGGCAACGTCGGAACGTGCGGCATCTCGTATCACGCCGCCTTCCAGTGGCGCGTCGCGGGCCTGCAACCGCCCTCGCTCAAGGCGATCATGCCGTGGGAAGGCCGGGCGGACCAGTACCGCGACCAGGCCTACCACGGCGGCATCTTCGCCATCGGCTTCATCGCGCGCTGGGCCAACAACAACACCGCGCTCCATTTGCTCGGCAAGCCGCGCGCCTACAACCCGGACTCCTTCGACAACAACCTGCTCTGGAACTACATGAGGAACAGCCTCGATTCCGAGTACTGGCGGAAGAACAGCGCGCGCTGGGACCGGATCACGGTGCCGGTCTACAGCGTCGGCAACTGGGGCGGCTCCTCGATGCACCTGCGCGGCAATACCGAGGCCTATCTGTGCGCGGCGTCGCAGAACAAGAAGCTGCGCATCCACAGCGGCACGCATTATCACCCGTTCCATTCGGAGGAGGGGCGCATCGACCAGTTGCGCTGGTTCGATCACTGGCTGAAGGGCATGGCCACCGGCATCATGGACGAGCCGCCGGTGAAGCTCGAGATCCGGACCGGCGGCAGCAGGAAACCGTACCCGGTCCGCTTCGAGGACGACTGGCCGATCCCGCGCACGCAATGGACGAAGTTCTTTCTCAGGATCGACCGCGCCGGCTCCGAGGATCCGAAGGCGGTGGAGGGCGAGCTGACGAGGACCGCGCCGCAGAAGCTGGAAAAGGTTTCCTATCGGCAGAGCGCGCCGAGCCGGCCCGGAACGATGCCGCGCGGCGTGTCCTTCGAGACGCCGCCGATGACTGAGGACACCGAAGTCACGGGCCCGATCGTGCTCAATCTCTGGGTCTCGAGCACGGGCGAGGACATGGACATCTTCGCCACGCTCCGCAACATCGGTCCCGACGGCAAAGACCTGTACGAAGTGGGCCAGCAGGACGAGCCGTTGCAGTGCGTGACCAAGGGTTGGCTCCGCGCTTCGCACCGCAAGCTTGATCCGGAAAAATCATTTCCGTACCGGCCGTATCACGCGCACGACGAGCGGTGGTGGCTGAAGCCCGGCGAGGTCGTCGAGTGCCAGGTCGAGATTTGGCCCACTTCCATGGTGTTCAGGAAAGGCCACAAGCTGCGCCTCGACATCTCGCCCGCCGACGGCGTGGGCACGCAGCACTTCACGCACTTCCACGCGGATTACAACGCGGGCGCCGAGAGCACGATCCACGCCGGCGGCGACAAGCAGTCTTATTTGCTGCTGCCGATCATTCCACCTAAATAGAACTGAGACGATAGCCGCGTGCCTCGTCCCGCGTCCTTCATATCCCCGCCCAAGGGCGACGTCGCCCAACTGCTGCGCCTCGGAGGCTTTCTTGCCCCGTATCGTGGGCGCCTCGCCGGCGCGCTTGCCGCGCTCGTGGTCGCCGCAGGCTGCGTGCTCGCGCTGGGGCAGGGCCTGCGCCACGTGATCGATGCCGGATTCGGCAGCGGCGATCCAAACCTGCTCAATGCTGCGCTCGTCGCGGTGGTGGCGGTGTCCGTGGTGCTCGCATGCGCAACCTGGGCGCGCTTCTACCTGATGATGAGCGTCGGCGAGCGGGTCATCGCCGATCTGCGCCAGGCAGGCTTCGGCCACGTGCTGACGCTCTCGCCCGCGTTCTTCGACTCGGCGCGCACCGGGGAAATCGCCTCGCGGCTCACCAATGATACCGAGCAGCTGCGGCAGGTGGTCGGCTTCGGCTTTTCGATGTTCCTGAGGAACGCGCTGATGATGGCGGGCGCGTTGGCGCTGCTCTTCGCCACCAGTCCCAAGCTCGCGGCGCTGATTGTGCTCGGCGTGCCGGCAACGGTGGTGCCGATCCTGCTCATGGGCCGGCGCGTGCGGGGTCTGTCGCGCGTCAATCAGGACCGGGTCGCGGACGTATCGGCCCACATCGACGAGTCGCTGCACGAAATCCGCACGGTGCAGGCCTACCGGCACGAGGACCGCACGCGCGAGCAGTTCAACGCAGCGACCGAAGCGGCCTACGCCGCGGGGGTGCATCGCGTCCGCGTCAAGGCGTGGCTCATCTCGCTGGTGATGCTGATCGGTTTTTGCGCCGTCGGCGTGATTCTCTGGATCGGCGGACACGATGTGTTCGCCGGGCGCCTGACAGCCGGGCAATTGTCGGCGTTCGTGTTCTACGCCGCCATAGTCGCCAGCGGCGCGGGCACGATATCGGAGGTGTGGGGCGAGATCCAGCGTGCGGCGGGCGCGACCGAACGGCTGATGGAGCTGCTGGATACGCCGTCCGCGCTCGCGGCGGCGGCGCCGCAAATCAAGCTGCCGCCGCGCGTGGCGGGCGCGATCCGGTTTGATGAAGTCAGATTCGCCTACCCCAGCCGGCCAGAGACCATCGCGCTGGGTCCCCTATCGTTCGCGATCGATCCCGGGGAGCGGGTGGCGCTGGTCGGTCCTTCCGGCGCGGGCAAGTCCACGGTGTTCGCGCTGATCCTGCGGTTCTACGATCCGCAGTCCGGCCGCACCCTTGTGGACGGCGCCGACATTCGGTATTGCGATCCGCACGACCTGCGCCGCGCCGTCGCGCTCGTGCCGCAGGACCCGGTGATCTTCGCCACCAGCGTTGCCGAGAACGTGCGTTTCGGCCGCCCGGACGCGTCGAACGAAGCAGTGCGGGACGCATGCGCCGCGGCGCACGCGCTCGAGTTCATAGAGCGGCTGCCGCAGGGGTTCAATACCGACCTGGGCGAGCGCGGCGTCAAGCTTTCCGGCGGCCAGCGCCAGCGCCTTTCCATCGCGCGGGCACTGCTCGCCGACCGCCCGATCCTGCTGCTCGACGAGGCGACGAGCTCGCTCGACGCCGAAAGCGAGCGGCAGGTCGCGGCTGCCCTGGAGCGGCTCGCGCGCGGGCGTACCACGCTCGTCATCGCGCATCGGCTGGCCACAGTGCGCCACGCCGATCGCATCATCGTCATGGACCGCGGCCGGATTCATGCGGTCGGCACGCACCAGGAACTGCTGCGAGAAAACGGCCTCTACGCTCATCTCGCGCGGCTCCAGTTCATCGCGGAAGGCGAGCGCGTTTGATGGCGTGACCAGTGATTGGTTTGCTGAATCCTGAATCCTGAATCCTCGATCCTCAATCCTCAATCCTTGACAAATGTGCGGCCGTTACGCTCTCTATGGGCCCGTCTCGAGAACGAACCGGCATGCGATCGAGTTTTTGGAGCAGGAGATCGATTTTGCGCCGAGCTACAATGCGGCACCGACACAAAAGCTTCCCGTATTTCGTGCCAGTTCCGAGCGCGGCAGAGAACTCACGCTGCTGCGTTGGGGACTGATCCCGTCGTGGGCAAGCGATCTTGCCATCGGGGCGCGCATGATCAATGCCCGCGCGGAAACCGTGGCCGAGAAGCCGGCGTTTCGAACGGCCTTCAAGCGCCGGCGCTGCCTCGTGCCGATGTCGGGATTCTACGAGTGGAAGAAAGCGCCTGGTGGAAAAGTGCCGTATTTCATTCGTCCGCTGCATTCGGAAGTATTTGCCGCGGCGGGGCTCTACGAATGTTGGCCCGGCAAGGATGGCGCGGAGCCCGTCGAGAGTTACACTATCATCACCACCGCAGCCAACGAGTTGATGCAAACGCTGCACGACCGGATGCCGGTCCTTCTGCCGCAGAGCGCTTACGAGGCGTGGCTGGATCCCGGAAACGAGAAGACCGACGCGCTCAGGGATATGCTCAGGCCCTATCCAGCCGAGGAGATGCGTGCATACCCGATCAGCCTGCGGGTAAATAACGTGAAGAACGACGGGCCGGAGATCATTGAACCGGTCGACGCGTGAGCGACCGGTGCCTATTGAGCTTTGTATAATTGGCTAACAGTCGTAATAGGTCGATGTCATTCCCGTGGAAACGGGAATCTATGCGGCGCATCAACGCGCGTGGCAGTGCAGTATGGGTCCCCGCTGGAGCCTGCACTCGAGTGCCTTAATCGGAGGCGGGCATCCATCCAATCTGTGGTGTACTGAAATTGGATTCCCGCTTTCTCGGGAATGACAGTCAGGGACACTTTGTAGTCGGCTTCAAGCCGACATCTATTAAACCCATCGGCTTATAGCCGAAGGTCGTTTAGTACCCAGTGAAAGGAGTAAACATGCGCGAACTTTTGCCTCATGCCGAAAAAGTGGCTGCGCTCCTGAAGGCGCGTAACCAGACGATTGCAGTCGCTGAATCCTCCGCCGGTGGTCTGATTTCGGCGGCCCTGCTCGCCGTGCCGGGCGCCTCCGCCTACTTCGTCGGCGGCGCCGTGATCTACACGCGCAAAGCGTTGCTGGGACTCATGGAAGTCCGCGAAGAAATGCTGTCGGGATTCCGCGCGTCGACCGAGGCCTACGTGTTGTTCAAGGCGCGCGTCATTCGCGAGCAGCTCGGGACCGATTGGGGCATCAGCGAGAGCGGCGCGACCGGCCCCACCGGCAACCGCTACGGCGACCCTGCGGGGCACGCGTGCATCGGCCTGGCCGGCAGCGTTGAGCGCGCGATCACGCTCGAGACCGGCAGCGCTGACCGGGTCGCCAACATGCATGCATTTGCAGCGGCGGCGCTGAAGCTCCTGGCGGAGAGCCTTGTCCAATAACTGCGAGAGGCGAGAGGCGGGAGGCGTGAGGGGCGGAGCGTTACGCGTCCGCTAATCCGGATTTTTCATTTTTGTGGGAGCGAGCTTCCTTGTGGGAGCCAGCTTGCTGGCGATTGGCAAGCCGATGAAACAGAGTTATCGGGGGCAAGCCCCCTCCCACACAGCCTGTCTTGCTCGATGGAGTGGATGTGAATAATCCAGGCTACTCGCCGTGCCGTCAGTCCGCTCTCGCGCCGCCGGCCTTCACCACCTTCACCCACTTCTGATTTGATGTCGCTCGGTGCCTGGCTATGCCTTACGCTGCGCGCTTTTCCCTTGCAACGCGCGCGGCACTGCGCCCCGCGATCCGCCCGAATACCGTGCCGCTCGTGAGGCCGCTTGCTGACGGGTAGTTGAAATAGAAGAGCCCTCCCACCATTTCCCCCGCTGCAAATAGGCCGCCGATAGGCTCGTGGTTGGTGTTGACGACTTGAGCCTCATTCGTGATCCGAACGCCGCCGAAAGTAAAGGTGACGCCGCAGGTAACCGCGTACGCCTCGAATGGAGACGTGTCTATGGTATTGGCCCAGTTCGACTTCGGCATGGCCAATCCACGAGTGCACCTGCCGTCTTTGACATTGGGGTTGAAGGGAATCCCGGTTTGAACGGCGGCATTGAATTCCGTGATGGTCTTCAGCAATTGTTCGCTGTTGACGTCCCCCAGCCTGGCAGCCAGATCCTCGATAGTGTCCGCTCGAACCCTGGTGACGTGCCTGGTCCGATACTCGGATCGCAGCAGATGCAGCACTTTTGCATCATATATCTCCCACGCGAACTGTCCCGGCTGCTCCAGAACGATGCCGCCATACTTTGCATAAGTGTAGCTCCTGAAGTCCGCACCCTCGTCGAGAAATCGCCTGCCATCCGCGTTTACGAATATGCCGAAAGGATAGCTCCCGCGCTCAAGATCGTCCGTTACGCTCAGATCGCCGAACTCGGGCGCATAGCGCTCCCATCCGATCGTGTGGCACCCCGACCAGTGCCCGTAGGGTTGCGCCCCGATACGCAGCGCCATCGCCAGCCCGTCGCCGGTGTTGTATTTCGTACCTCTCACCTTCGCAAGATCCCACCCCCGGCCCAGGTAACGGCTGCGCCACTCCGCGTTTGCCTCGAACCCGCCGCATGCCAGGACGACTGTTCCCGCGAGGCAGGTCCGCGTGGTTCCGTGGACTCTCGCCACCACCCCGGACACGCCGGCATCGGCGTGCATCAGGTCCTGCACCCACGCGCCGTAGACGATGTCGATGCCTCGTTGTTCTGCTGCCTTGTAGAGCGTGCTGACCAAACCCGGTCCCCCTCCCCATGCGGCAAGCGCCGCGCCTCCCCAGAACTTGAACTTGCCGTCAACCTTGAATGCCTGCCGCCCGAATTGCGGCATGAAGCGCACGCCGTATTGTCGCAGCCAGTGCATAGCCGAATTGCTGCCCTTGACCAGGATCTCGCATAAATCCGGGTCCGTTTTGTTTTGAGTAATTCTCGCCATGTCGTCGAAGAACTGCTCCTCGGTGTAGATGCCAAAGTCGCTGCAGGAAACCTCTTCATCGGTCAGATCGGGGCACAGGGCGCGTATGTCATCGACGCCGTTATAAACGAATCGCATGAGACCTTCGGTGTAACTGCTGTTCCCGCCGCGCTCGGATTCCGGCGCGCGCTCGAGCAAGAGCACTGTTGCGCCTTGCTCGCGTGCGGAAAGCGCTGCACAAAGCGCGGCGTTTCCTCCGCCCACAACTACCACGTCAAAGGTGCCGGTTTCAGCGTTCATGTCGGCGTGCATCTGCTGCGGCTTCATTTCCAAACACTCCGCCCCCCGCCACGCTCCTTGCGGTAGCGCGCCATGCGTGCGTGCATGTCCATTGCATTCGGCTTCGCGCCGCCGCCGGCGAACTCGCGGTAGAGCGCGTGGACATTGACCACGATGCGCTCGTCGTCGATCCAGTCGCGGTATGCGTCGAGCGGGATATCGCGCGCAGCCTCGTCTGCGCTCATGCTGGCGTCGAAGCGCTTGCGTGTTGCCGCCGTGACGTACTCGAAATAGCCCTTGAGGGCGAGCACGCCCTGCTTGTCGGTGATCGGGCCGTGCCCCGGCACGATGGTTTCCACATCCCAACCGAGGATCATGTCGCACGCCTTGATCCAGTTCGAAACCGGGCCGGCCCACACCGCCGGGTGCCCGCCGATGAACAGAATGTCGCCCGTGAACACGGTGCGGTCCCCGGGCACGTAGGCGAGCACGTCGCCGCGCGTGTGGGCCGGTCCGACGTTGGTGAGCCGCACTTCCTTGGCGCCGACGTGCAGCGTCAGTTCGCGGTCGAACACCTCCGTGGGCGGGGTGTAGACGATGCCCTCGAAATCGAACCGCCCGTCATACAGCTCATGCCACGCCGCGCCGGCTGCGCCGTGCTGCCGCCAGTTGCGCATCATGGCCGCGCGCTCTTCGGGCCGCCGTTGCGCCATCTCCTCGGCGCAGGCGCGGCTCGCGATGATGCGCGCGCCGCTGACGAGTTGGTTGCCATAGGTGTGGTCGCCGTTGGAGTGGGTGTTGACCAGCGTGCCGATGCGGCTCGCAGCCGGAACCGCGGCGCGGTACCCGTCGAGCATCTCGCGTGTGTGCTTGAGGTCCATCAGCGTGTCGACGAGCAGCGTCTCGCCCTGGTCGACGATCAGGCCCGAGTTGCTGTAGCCCCAACTGCCGTCCGGCTGCAGCCAGGCGTAACAACCGTTCCCCAGATCGTGCAGGCCCCTCGTGTACTGCCATTTCGCCATGGTCAGCCGTCAATAAATTGGAGAGACGATAATTAACCGCGGATACACACCGGTAACAACCGATGAACGGTTGAATGAGTAAAGGATTCTCCCTCCCCGTGACTTGGGGAGAGCCTGCGCAGCAGGCGAGGGGTCCGGGCCAGAGCCTGCCCCGGACTTGATCCGGGGGTGAGGGGGTTCACTCATTCACCCCCCCGATCGGCGGTTTCATCGCCTTTGTATGTTTCTTGACATAGCTTCTAATATAAACTGAAGGCGGGGAGACATAAAATGGTCTTTGTTTCTTGTTTGTCTAGCGCTCGCATTCACCCTTCACCCGTTCACTCGTTCACGGAATTTAGGTTGCTTGACTCCAAAATAGGGGTGGGGGAAGCTGTGGCGAATCCTGCCGTACGGAACGAGGCGAGAATATGACGAGCGCGGAGCGCGTAAGCGGCGCCGGTCTGTCCGGCGACCTGTGGGGCGGTCTTGCCGCGATGCTGGTCGCGCTGCCTTCGTCGATCGCCTTCGGGGTTTTGATCTATACGGCGATCGGGCCAGACTATGCGGGCGAAGGCGCGCTTGCCGGCATTCTCGGCGCGGCGGCTCTCGGGATCGTGGCGCCGCTCGTCGGCCGCAACGGCGGTTTCATCACCGCGCCGTGCGCGCCTGCCGCGGCGGTCATGTCGGCCCTTGCCGCCGAGCTTGCCGCAAGCGGCGAACTCACCAGCGACCGGATCATGATGCTCCTCGCCGTCACCGCGCTGCTCTCCGCGCTGTTTCAGATCCTCTACGGCGTGGTGCGCGCGGGGCGGCTCATCAAGTTCATCCCGTACCAGGTCGTGAGCGGCTACCTGTCCGGAGTGGCGGTGATCATCGCGCTGGGTCAGTTGCCGAAGCTGCTCGGCCTGCCAAAGGAAGTTTCGCTGGCCCATGGACTCGTCTCGCCGCAGCTATGGAACTGGACCGGGATCGCGGTCGGCCTCGCGACCGTTGCCGCGATGGTGCTCGCGCCGCGGCTCACGCAGAAAATCCCGGCCGCGATTCTCGGGCTGCTGGCCGGGATCGCCGCGTACTTCGCGTTCGCGCTGATCAACAGCGATCTGCTCCGGCTTCAGGGTAATCCATTGCTGATCGGGCCGATCGAAGCCTCCGGCTCGTTCATCGATGCGGTCGGTTCGCGGACCCTGTCGCTGCTGCAGGTGCGGATGGACGACATCGGCTTGATCTTCATCTCCGCGCTCACGCTCTCGGTGCTGCTCTCGATCGACACGCTCAAGACCGGCGTGGTGCTCGACGCGCTCGCGCGCCGCCGCCACGAATCCAATCGCGAACTGATGGGGCAGGGCGCGGCGAACGCCGCCGCGTTCTTCATCGGGGGCATGCCCGGCGCCGGGACGATGGGCGCGACGCTGGTGAACTTTACCAGCGGCGGCCGAACACCGTGGTCGGGCGTCGCTGAAGGCGTGTTCGTGGTGCTTGCTTTCGTGCTGGTCGGCGGGCTGATCGCCTGGGTGCCGATCGGGGCGCTCGCTGGCCTGCTGCTGGTAGTTGCCTGGCGCATGTTCGACCGCGGCATGTTCCGGCTGGCGCTGCAGCGCTCCACGCGCATCGATTTCGGCGTCATTGCCACCGTGGTGCTCGTCGCGCAGGTGGGGCTGATCGCAGCCTCCGTGGTGGGCATCTGCCTCGCGATCCTGCTCTTCATCCGCGACCAGATCCGCGGCTCGGTGATCGTGAACAAGCTCGATCTGCGCGGGGTGCGCTCCAAGCGCCGGCGCCTCGTCGCCGAAGGCGAGATTCTCGATGCCGGCGGCGATGAAGCCGCCGTGGTGCAGCTCCAGGGGAACCTGTTCTTCGGCACGACCGATCAGCTCTTTTCCGAACTGGAGCGGGATCTCGCGAGCCGGCGCTTCCTGCTCATCGACCTGCGCCGCGTGCAGTCGATGGATTTCACCGCCGCGCACCTGTTCGAGCAGATGAAGGAACGGCTGCAAGAGCGTGGCGGCGAGCTGCTCTTCAGCGGCATGCCGTCCAGTCTTCCCACTCGCCAGGACATCGAGCACTACATGGAGCAGCTCGACCTGGTGCGCAGCGGCGGAGGTATCCGCGTCTTCGACACGCGCGACGGCGCGATTGAATGGATGGAAGACAGGATCCTGGAAGCGGCGGGCTGGACGCCGGAGGAAGAGGGACCGCCGCTCGGCCTCGGCGAGATCGAGATCTTAAGCGAATTCGACGCCGCGACAATCGGCGAGCTCACCGGCGCGGTAAAGGAGATTTCGGTAACGGCGGGCGGCCGAATCTGCTCCCGCGGCGACCAAGGCGACGAGATTTTCCTGGTGCGGCGCGGACGCGTCCGCGCGCTGCTGCCGCTCGAAGGCGGCAAGCGCCATCATCTCGCTACCTTCTGCCGGGGCGACTTCTTCGGCGAGATGGCGTTTCTCGATCGTGAGCGGCGCTCGGCGGACGTCGAAGCGGCCACGGCGACTGACCTCTACGTGCTCTCGCGCGAGCGCTTCGACGCACTGGTGAAAACGAACCCCGCCCTCGGTGGAAGGGTCTTCGAGCAACTCGCGTTTGCGCTGTCGAAGCGCCTGCGCGCGGCGGACACCGAATTGCGGGTGCTCGAAGAGCGCTGAGCGAGGCGGCTCGACCGATACAGGGAGGCGAAAGAGAACGTCATGGCACGGATGAAAGCCGGTCGAGCGGTCATCGAAGCGTTACGGGCGGAAGGGGTCGAGTACACCTTCGGCGTGGTGGGCACGACCACCAACAGCATCGTCACCGAGATGTACGGCAGAAGCGATATCCGCTTCGTTGACACGCGGCACGAGGAGGGCGCGGCGTTCATGGCCTACGGCTACGCCCGCGCCTCGGGGAAGCCGACCGCGTGCATTACGACCTCCGGGCCGGGGTCGACCAATCTGCTCACCGGCATCGCTCTGGCGTACAAGGGGCGCGCACCGGTCATGGTCATCGCCGGGGACGTGGCGCGCGATTACATCGAACGCGATGGCAGCCAGGCGTTCGACCTGGTTGGCCTGTTCAAGCCTGTGACCTATTCAGCCCGGCAGGTGAACAAGACCGAGCGCATCCCGGAGTTGCTCCATGACGCCTTTCGCACCGCGCTGTCGGGCAAGCGGGGGCCGGTATTCCTGGGAATTCCACGGGATCTCCTGGACGATCAGACCATCGAAACCGATGTCATGGCGCCGGAGACCTACCGTGCCGTCGACGGCCGCATCCCGGGTGATCCGCAGGCCATCCAGCGGGCAGCGACGCTGCTGGCACAGGCGCAACGGCCGCTGCTGCTTGCGGGCGGCGGCGTTATCGACGCGGAGGCCGGCGCCGAGGCGGTGGCGCTCGCCGAGTTGCTGGACATGGCGCTCGTTCCTTCATACGGGCACAACGACGCCGTGCCCAACAGTCATCGCCTCTATATCGGCGCGCCGGGCCGCAGAGGGTCGGGCGAAGTCGCAGAAGCCATACACCACGCCGACGTCATCCTCGCTCTGGGGACGCGCCTCAGTCAGTCCACGACGTACTGGAACGACAGCGTCATCAATCCACGCACACGCATCGTGCAGGTGGACATCGACTTGCAGGAGATCGGGCGCAACTACCCGGTGGCGGTGGGCATCGCGGGAGACGCCAAGGCGGTGGCGCAGCAATTGCTCCAGGCGCTGCGTCAGGAGTTTCCGAAAGGACGGCCCAACCCGGCATGGCGCGCCGAAATAGAAACCCTGGCGGCGCGCCGTCACGCGCGGCTGCAGGCGGAACTGGCGCTCACCGGCGACCCTATGATGCCGCAGCGGGTCTACCCGGAGCTGCGCAAGGCGTTGCCACGCGATTGCATGGTGACCATCGACGCCGGCGTCGCGCCCGGCCTGAGCTACGACCGCCTCCATTTTGACCTGCCGCGCACCCTGTTCAACTACGCCGGTCACGGCGGGCTGGGCATGGGGTACTCTGTCGGCCTCGGCACCAAGCTCGGGCGGCCCGACCGCCCCGCGGTGAGCATACAAGGCGATGGCGGTTTCCTATACACCTCGCAGGAGATCAACACCGCCGTGCGCTGGGGCATCCCGCTGGTCAGCATCGTATTGAACAACCGCTGCCATGGCGCCGAAAAGTACCAGCAGCAGCGTTTTTATGACGGGCGTTATATCGGCGTGGATCTCGTCAACCCGCGCTTCGACCGGCTGGCGGAAGTGTATGGCGCGCGCGGGTTTTACGTGACACGCCCCGATGAGATTGCCGATGCCGTTGCCACGGCGCTCGCTGCGGGCGGCCCCGCCGTCATTGAAATTCCCGTTGCCGAGTATTTCCCTCCGCCGGCCCCCACGCCGGGCGGACACTGACGGGAGTGCAAAGTGCAAAGTGCGGAGTGTAGAGTGTAAAGTGCAAAGTGCAAAGTGCAGAGTGTTTTAGGGAGGGGAATATGAATGGCACGTTGCGGCGCTTTTTTCTGGCATTGTTGGCCATATCGTTCGTGTATGCGGGCTCTGCCGCGGCACAAAATTATCCGACCAGGCCGATACGCGCGATCGTGCCGTTCGTGCTGTCGGTGCATCCGTCGGTGCCGGTGAGGTCGGTGAAGGAGTTGATCGCGTTGGCGAAGGCGAGGCCCGGCGCGCTCAACTATTCGTCTTCGGGGCAGGCGAGCGCGACGCAAATGGCGACCGAACTCTTCAAGCTGCTGATGGGCACCGACATGGTGCATGTCCCGTTTACCGGTGGCGGTCCCGCTCTCGTGTCGGTGTTGAGCGGCGAGGTCTCGGTCTATCTCGGCAGCATCCCCGCGCTCCTGCCGCATATGAAGTCCGGCCGGCTGCGGGCGCTCGGCGTAACCACCATGAAGCGCGATCCCGCGATTCCCGATGTCCCCACCGTTGCCGAAGCCGGCGTGCCCGGATATCAGGCGGCGGAGTGGCAGGGCGTCGTCGTGCGCGCGGGAACGCCTGCGGCAATCGTCACGCGACTCAATCAGGATCTCGTGAAAATCCTGAAGGCGCCCGACATCAACCAGCGCTTCGCGTCCGTCGGCGCGCAGGCGGTGGGCAGCACGCCCGAGGAGTTCGCGGAGCATATCAGGCACGAGCGCGACACCTGGTCGAAAGTGATCAAGGCGGCGGGGATACGGATCGAATAGCTGGTAAGGCGTGACTGATAGGGCGTGATTGATGAAGCGTGACTAAAAACGTGGCCGGTCACGAATCACCAGTCACGAATCACCAGTCACGAGTCACCCCTTTCAGATGTTCCCGCTTATCCAGTCCGCGATGTAATCGACGCCTACCTGCCGGTTGTCCACTTGCACGTGCTCCGCGCCACCCTCGCCGGTAGTGAAGACCTTCAGGGTCTTGCGTTTGGAGCCGACTGCTTCGTAGAGTTTCCTGGCGGAGTCCAGCGGCACGATCCGGTCGTTCTCGCCGTGCAGGACGAGGAACGGGCACTCGATGTTCCCCGCGACGCCGGCAAGGCTGAAGCGTTTCGCCATCGGCACTGCTTCGTCGAGGTCCTTCGCGCCGAATACCCACGGCACCTGGAAGTGCGACTGCGCGCTTTTCTTCGCGTCGCTTTTCACCGCCTGCCGGATGCCATCGACCCATTCCTCCATGCTCCAGTGCATGGCCCCGAACGCGATGCAGCCGGCGTAGCGTTTCTCGAAGGCGACGATGCGCGGCGCGTAGTAGCCGCCGAAGCTGTAGCCCATCACCGCCACTCGCTTTGGGTCGACTTCCGGCCGCGCGGCGACGTATTCGTAGGCCGCGGTGCCCGCGGCTTCGTAGTCGTAGCGCGTCTTGATGTCCCGCAGCCGGATCGATTCGCCCTGTCCCGGCCCGTCGATCGCGAGCGTGTGCCAGCCGCGCCCGGCGAATTCGAGGCCGTTGAACAACACGCTCATTCGAGTCCATCGTGTCTCTTACAGTGGGCCCGCCTCAAGAATCGGCTCGTTGGCGGTATTCGTGGGTAGATTGTCGCTCAGTTGCGGATGTTTTGCTGGCTGAGGAAGCGGTATAGCTTGCGGCAAGTGGCATCGAAGGCGTTCTGTTCGGATTCTGCGATACGGGGCCAGACGAGCGGCCCGCCGTCTTCTTCGATGAGATCGCAGAGGACGTCTTGGACGGGTCGCATGGCGAGATCGGGATCGTCGTGGCGACGGCGGACGATCTCGCCACCGAGCATCCAGATGCGGTCGCGGTGGCGGGAGAGCGTCTTGTGGGCGAGTCCGTGGTGCAGGAGATCGATCAGGAAGGGCTCGATTTACGATGCTCGCTGCGTGCAGGATCATAACGTATGAGCGATTTCTAATCGTCTATGCAGTGCCTGGAACCGGTGGTAGCATACATTGATGCTCGTAGTCTCAGCATTTTTTGGGATCATCGTTCGAATGTTCTTCGACGATCACGAACCACCGCATTTTCATGTCGAGTACCAAGGTCAATTGGCAACGTTCGATTTCCCTGGGAAACTACTTGCCGGGACGATCCGGTCCGCGAGGGCGAAACGTCTCGTGCGGGAATGGGCACGGCTTCACGAACATGAACTTCGAGCGAACTGGAAGAAACTGAAGGCGCTTCAGCCACTTCGCCAGATCGCACCGTTGGAGTGAGAGACCATGACAACTTTGCCGCAGGTTATCGAAGCCAAATACGTTTCTGGTTACTGTATCGAGCTTTTCTTCAATACCGGTCTTCGAAAGACCGTTGACTTTACTCATTGGCTTAAGGGGCCAGTATTTGAACCTCTTAGAAATCGCGCAGAGTTCCGCAGATTTTTCATCGCTGGCGGATCAGTGTGTTGGCCAAATGGTGCAGATATTGCACCGGAGACACTTTATTCTGTTCGCGGCGTGTCAGAGCGCGCTGCCTAATCCATAAGGATTGTGATTTGCTGCAGCAAGCTGCGCGTTTCGCTCGAACGCAGCTATCAGTCAATGCCACTTTAACACCAGCTTGGATTGCGGTGTTCTTCTTGGGCGGAGGAAACAAGCATGAACATAAGGCCTATCTATTATGCGCAGTCCGGGACACGTTCCACACCTGTTCCCGGCGCGTCGGCTCGGCGAACCGGAATTGCGCCGGGATTGATTTTCCTATGGTTCATGCACATCGGCGCACGCCGCGTGTAACCTTTCCTCGCCGGGTCATAGTACACCGTCCCACGACGGCGTTACGGCGGCAGAGCATCAACAACGGGTTCGGTCTCGTCATTGGCGCTGCAACGCGTGCACAGCTCGCGCGCGAGCCAATGCCGATGACACGGCTCGACAAAAACAGGAGGAAGAATGAAATCGCTTTCGATCATCGCCGCGCTTGCAATCCTGGCCTTGCTGCCGTCTTTTGCCTCGCCCGCCAGCACCGAGCACTATCCGAGCAAGCCCATACGCATGATCGATCCGTATGCGCCCGGCGGCAGCACGGAGGCTCAGGCCCGCGTGCTTGCAGAAAAGCTCAACTTGGCATGGGGGCAGCCCGTCGTCATCGACGGCAGGCCCGGCGCAGGCAGCGCGATCGGCACGCAGATCGTCGCCAAATCGACCCCGGACGGCTATACGCTGCTGTTTGCGAACGCAGCATTCGGCACCGTCCCGAATTTGTACAAGAACCCACCGTTCGATCCAATCAAGGAATTTGCGCCAATCATCCAGGTTGGTACTCAGCCGCTGATGCTCGTGGTCCATCCATCCCTGCCGTCGACGCTGCGCGATCTGCTGACGTATGCCAAAGCGAATCCGGGCAAGCTCAACTTCGGGTCGGCGGGAACCGGTGGCGCGAGCCACCTCGCGATGGAGTACTTCAAATCCATGGCGGCCATCAACATCGTGCACGTGCCGTACAAGGGCAGCGCCCCCGCCGCAGTTGCGATATTGGCCGGAGAGATACAGCTCGCGACCTTCAGCGCGAATTCGGTCATGCCGCACATCAGATCAGGCAAGCTTCGCGCGCTCGGCGTTACGACCGCCAAACGCTCATCCCTGTTGCCCGACGTGCCGACGGTTGCGGAAGCGGGCGTGCCGGGCTACGAAGTCGTCCAGTGGTCGGGCATAGTCGCGCCCGCAGCAACGCCGAAGCACATCCTCGCCAGTCTCAACCAGAAGCTGAACGAAGCGCTTGCCAGTGCGGACGCACGCGAGCGTCTCGGCCGCGTCGGAGTCGAGGCGGCTGGCGGCACCCAGCAGGCGTTCGCCGCATTCATCGCCTCCGAAGTGCGCAAGTGGCGCAAGGTAATTCAGGAAGCGGGCATCAAGCAGGAGTGAGCCTCAGCCCGCGAGCTCGAGCCGCGTGTCGCCCTTCTCGACATAGACTCGCGCCCGCTTGGGACATTTTCCAAGCTCGCTCAGGAGCTTCGCCACGGGCGTCTGAAACTCGTATTGCGTCGGCATCGGGCCTGCGGCCAGCATCTCGTCCACCTGATTGCCGGCGAACATGTATCGCAGCAATCGCTCGTCGTCCGAACAATTCGGATACTGCGCTCTCAGCCGCGGGAGCGCTGGCGGGCGCTCGGCGGGCTCACTCCTGATGGTTTGATGGTCTGCCGTCCGCGCAGTACAACATCACCTATATCGGAAGCGGATTGATCGCCGATGCAAATTCCGTGCTTATCGGCGGCGTTCTTTACGTCGACCTCACCCACGACGCGGGTGGTTTCTACAACCAGACTGGCCTGACGACGTTCGAGCTGCCGCCCGAGACGCGCAAGGTCATCCTGAAGGCGCGAAGCACGCAGGAATCCGAAGGGCTGCAGTTGTACATCGGTACCGAGGTGCCGCCGATCACCTACGATATAGTCACGGGCGTGCTGACCATTCCTTCGGTCAAGGTTGGCACCGCGACGTATATCAACGTCACACGCTTAACAACATCGGTAGCTACGCGTTCGCGCTGCAGACCGCGACTGCGCAGGCGCCACCGGTTCCGGCGCTCGCCACCTATGACGCCGACACCGGAATCCTGACGCTGCCGTCCGTGAAGGTGGGCGGCTCGACATACGACGTCACTTTGCAGAATGTCGGCAGCTACACTTTCACGCTGCTGTCAGCGACAGCACAACCATGACCCCACCTGGCTGCTCGGTAATTGACCGCTAATCCCGCTCACGACCTGCCCGGATCGCGGTTTTCTCCTGGGCAGGAGGAAGCAAGCATGAACATAAGGCCTATCTATTATGCGCAGTCCGGGACACGTTCCACACCTGTTCCCGGCGCGTCGGCTCGGCGAACCGGAATTGCGCCGGGATTGATTTTCCTATGGTTCCCTCGGCGCGCAGCGCAACCAGAACGTCACGGGTCCGTCGTTGATCAGGGTCACTTTCATCTCGGCGCCGAAGCGACCCGTCTGCACCAGGCCGTAGCTGGCCCGTGCGATCGCCACGACCCGATCAAAAAGACGCTCGCCCTCCTGCGGCGGCGCGGCGGAAGTGAAGCTTGCACGCATGCCCTTTTGTGTGTCGGCCGCCAAGGTGAATTGCGGGACCAGCAGCACACTGCCACCGACGTCGCGCACCGACAGATTCATCTTGCCATCGGCGTCGGCGAACACGCGGTAGCCGAGCAAGCGCTCCACGAGTCGCTCGGCCTGGGCATCGGCGTCATCGCGCTCCACTCCCACCAGCACGAGGATTCCGCGATCGATCGCGGCGATGACCCGATCGTCAACGATGACGCTGGCCGAGCTCACCCGCTGCAGCAGTCCGATCATGTGCGCGTCTCGAATTCGTCGAAGCCCGATCCTGCGCAAGTGGCCGTCATGCTCATTTTAGATTGAAGAACGCGCGCTGCGGTTTCTCGCGCCGGGCGGGCGCCACACCCTTATAGCATAAGCGTGTCCGATGGACGCGGCAGCAGCGTTCGGATAGATTACAAATCCTCTCACCGACCGATTCAGGAGTTCCACAGCATGGGCATCTTCGGCGCGCGCGCCCTCACCCGAACAGATGGTGGCGAACTGGGGCCACCGCATGATCGCCGCCGGCTTCGACTACAACGACTCCCGATCTGCCGACTCGCCCAGTCACCAGTCACGCTTCATCTCGTAGAGGAGTAGCGATGTCATCGAACGGTCCGTGGATCGAGCATTTTCCGGGCAATCTCATCTGGTCGAACGCGACGCTTGTCACCAAGGGCATGGCGCCGTACGGCGCAGTTGCGCTGGGAGAAATCGACGAAGTGTGCGAGCGGCTCAGGAATCGCCAGAACGAACCCGATGCGTGGCGCGAAGAGTGGTGCGCGATGGGAAGCCGGCTCGAACAGGCCGCGGATAAAGCCGCCGCCGAGGGTCACCAGATGACCGCGGGCGACTATTATCTGCGCGCCGGCATGTATTACTTCACCGGAGAGCGCTTCATTTATCCCGGCGAGCAGAAACGCGAGACCGGCCGCAAAGCGATCGAGTGCCAGACCAAGGGGTTGCTGCGGCGTTACCCCAACATCGAGAAAGTGGAAGTGCCGTACGAGGGCAGCGCGCCGGAGCGCGGAGCAGGGGCCCCCGAATCCGGGGGATGGGACCGGAAAGGCGCGCTGTCGGCGCTGTTCATGAAGGCGCCGGGCGCATCGGGGCGCGCGCCGACCGTCGTGGTGTTCGACGGCATGGACAACTGCAAGGAGATGAGCGTGCTCTTCGCAGGACTCGAATTCGCGGCACGCGGTTTTCACACGCTCGCCATCGACGGGCCCGGGCAGGGCGAATCGCTGCGGCTGCGCGGACTTTACGCGCGCCACGATTACGAGGTACCGGGCGCGGCGGCTTACGATTACGTCGCCGCGCGCCCCGATGTGGATCCAAAGAAGGTGGTGGTTATGGGTTACAGCTTCGGCGGTTATTACGCTTCGCGCATCGCCGCATTTGAGAAGCGCTATGCGGCCGGCGTGGCGATGAGCGCGCTGCACTGGGACCTGGCCGGGTGGCAACGCGAGATCAAGCGCCGGCAGGAAGCCGATCCCAAGGCGACGCCGCAATCGGCTTTTCACTTCCGCTGGATCATGGGCTGCCTCGATGACGGCGATGCCGCGATCAGGAAGGCCGAGCGTTTCTCACTGGTCGACGTGGCGCCGCGGATTGCATGTCCGTTCCTCATCGTGCATGCCGGGGAGGACCGCGTCGTGCCGGTCGCTTCGGCCCGCAAGCTCCATGAAGCGGTCGGCTCGAAGCGCAAGCACCTGAAAATCTTCTCCGCTGCGGAGGGCGGCTTCTACCACGCTCAGGCCGACAACCGGCAGGTCGGCATCGATTACATCGCGGACTGGATAAGCGAGAACATCTGAAGCGAGAGGCGAGAGGTGAGAGGCGAGAGGTGAGAGGCGAGAGGGGAGAGGGGAGAGGCGAGAGGCGAGAGGCGAGAAGAACCTCTTTGCCTCGCTCCCTGTGGGATTGAGTCGACGGCGCTTGCTTGCGCCGGAACTTGATCTGGCGCAAATCTCCGCGAAGCCCCTGCCGTATACTGGGCGCTTTCCTACCCGCCGTGTCAATGGAGAGCCCCCATGGCCGAGACGATCAAATACCTGCTCGACGAGACCCGCATCCCGAAGGTCTGGTACAACATCATGGCCGACCTGCCGTCGCCGCCGCCTCCGGTGCTGCATCCGGGGACGATGAAGCCGGTCGGGCCCGACGATCTCGCGCCGCTGTTCCCGATGTCGCTCATCGCGCAGGAGGTGACGACCGAACGCGAAGTCGAGATCCCCGAGCCGGTGCGCGAGATCTACAAGCAATGGCGTCCGACGGCGCTGTTTCGCGCGCGGCGCCTGGAGCGGGCGCTCGATACGCCGGCGCGCATCTACTACAAGTACGAGGGCGTGAGCCCCGCCGGCAGCCACAAGCCCAACACCGCGGTCGCGCAGGCGTTCTACAACAAGCAAGCGGGGATAAAGCGCATCAGCACCGAAACCGGCGCCGGGCAGTGGGGCTCCGCGCTGGCGTTCGCGGGGGCGCTGTTCGGAATCGAGGTGCAGGTATTCATGGTGCGTGTTTCTTACGATCAGAAGCCCTACCGCCGCGCGCTGATTGAAACCTACGGCGCAAGCTGTGTGCCTTCGCCGTCGAACGAAACCGCATCGGGCCGCGCGATACTGGCGAAGAATGCCATGCATCCCGGCAGCCTCGGCATCGCGATCTCGGAAGCGGTCGAGGTTGCCGCAAGCCGCGACGACACCAAGTATGCGCTGGGCTCGGTGCTCAACCACGTCCTGCTGCACCAGACGGTGATCGGGCAGGAAACGATCGCGCAGTTCGATCTCGCGAACGACTATCCCGACGTGATCGTTGGTTGCACCGGCGGCGGCTCCAACTTCTCCGGCATCGCGTTCCCGTTCCTCGGGGCGCAACTGCGCGGCGGCAGGAAAGTGCGCTTTGTCGCGGTCGAGCCCGCGGCGTGCCCGAGTCTCACGCGCGGCCAGTATGCCTACGACTTCGGCGACACCGCGCACCTCACGCCGCTCGCCAAGATGCATACGCTGGGCTCGACGTTCACCCCGCCCGGATTTCACGCCGGGGGGCTGCGCTACCACGGCATGGCGCCGCTGGTGAGCCACATCAAGGAATTGGGCCTGATCGAAGCGCGCGCATATCACCAGATCAAGTGCTTCGAGGCGGGGGTGCAGTTTGCGCGCGCCGAAGGGATACTGCCGGCGCCGGAAGCCAACCACGCGGTGCGCGGCGCGATCGACGAGGCGTTGAAGTGCAAGGAGGAGGGTGTCTCGCGCGCGATTCTTTTCAACCTGTGCGGCCACGGCCACTTCGACATGCAGGCCTACATCGACTACTTCGCCGGCAAGCTCACCGATCAGAGCTACGACGAAGCCGAGCTCGCGATGGCGCTCGCCGGACTGCCGTCGGTGAAAGCGGCGTGAGGCCGATGAGTTTTCGCGACAATTGCCGGAAATGGCGGGTCCTCATCGTCCTCGCGGAACTGGCGCTGACGGCTCCGGCGTGGGGCGACGACCCGGCCCAGCGCGAGCTGCAGCGCATCCAGCAGTTGCGGCAACAGCAGCAGGACGAATTTCAGCTTCGCATGCAGCAGTATCAGCGCAGCATCCAGACGCCGCCCGCCGATCCACGCGAGCAGCAGGCGATCCGCCAACTGGAGATCGACCAGCGGCAGCGGCAGCAGGAGCTGCATTACCGGCAGAACGTGGACGTTCAACCTGCGCTGCCATCGGATGACGAGGGAACGCGCCGCGCCAAGGCGCAGATCGAGCAGCAGCGCGCACGACAACAAAGCGAGCAACAGTTGCAGCGCTTTGATTGGGAGCAGCAGCAGGCTGGCCCGCGCAAGGACGAAACGCTGCCGTAACCGCCGCACGGCCCGGGCGGCAGGCCGGGCTGCTTTGCCTGTCCCGCCGGTGCCGCGGTGCAGGAATTCCGGCACGATCCTTTCCACTGCGACTACCTGACCGGGCTCACTTGGATGCGCCGCGCGGTCAGCTTGCCGCCGTCGCCGGGCGCGGCGGTAAGGTTCACGGTCGCGCCGGGCACCAGATGCGCGCGCTCACCGGGGACGAGCGTCGAGATCGAAGCGTTTTCCGGAACCGCGATCTTTTGCGAGCCGCCCTCGTAGGTAAGGGTCAGCTCGCGGCCGCTGCCGGACTGGACCGTCGCGGACACCGTGGCATTGGTCATCGTCTGATCGTCCCGGCCATCGAAGGGCCGGTGGCCCGGATTGAGTGGCTTGGGCATCCGGCGCACCTCGAAGGCGGTGAGCGTGCTGTCGTTGCGCTTCACCGAGGTGACGCCCAAGAAGTCGCCCGGCTTGATGTCGGCGAGCGCGATCGGCTGGGTGAAAACGATGACGGTTTTTTCGGCAAGCTGGATGTCCACGTTCTTTCCCTCGCCGGATTTCACCAACAGCACGGTTCCGTCGAAAGCGGTAATGGTGCCGCGGACTCGCACATTGGTCTGCGCGCCGGCAGCAGCGCTTGCGAGCACGAGCGCGCCGAAACACAATGCAACTTGAAGTTTGTTCATGTATGCCTTTTCACGAAACGGATCAACCCCCCCGGACTGCCTTGGGAGCCTTGCGTTAACACGCAGGAGTGCGATTCTATTCCTGAACCGGGCCGCAGTTGAAGTTTCCGGGGCTGTTCGTTCGCCCGGCGCGGCGCAGACCCCGGATGCGCCCGGTTGGCGCGCAAGATGGTAATGTAGGGGTATAAGAAAGGGGGAGCGGTGCCCACATTCTGGGAAGTCAGTGTCCGGGAAGGATTCAGGATTGAGGATCGAGGGTTGAGGATCGAGGATTGAGGATTGAGGATTAAGCAAGGAGATGAATGATGATGAGCTTGTGGTATGAGGTGGTCCATGGCTGAACGCAGCACACATAGGCGCAAGGCCCCGGGAGCGGCCGCGGCGGCGGAATCCCCGGTGATGCAGGGCGGGATGGCGCGCTCGCTCGGCGTGCGTTTGATTTCCCTCACCAAGAAGAAGGTCGTCGCCGAGATGCCCATCAAGCCGATGCACCTCAACCGCGCCGGCCGCGTGAACGGCGGCGCCATCATGGCGTTTGCCGACGCGGTGGGCGCCGCCGGAGCGGTCTTCAACCTGCCGCCCGGGCATCGCAGCGGAACGATAGAATCGAAGTCGAATTTTTTCGCGGCGGGAAAAGGTCCGGTGCTCAAGGCGGTGTCGATCCCGCTGCACATCGGCCGCACCACGTCCGTGTGGCAGACGACGATCAAGAATGTGGACGGGGGTGTCGCTGCGATCGTGACCCAGACCCAGATCGTGATCCCGGCGAAGTCACCCGGCCGGTAATTCGCCTGCCGCGAGGATGACGTGAACCGCGGCCGGTGAAGCGTTGGGCTTATTCTCTGTAGAATGACTGAAATCGAGCCGGTTCCCGGCCGGCAATCCAAGGGGAGCAGATCATGAAACTCTGGTGGCAGAGCAGCACTCCGATTCATCGCTTGCACGACTATCGCACCACGCTGACCGAGCATCTGAACAGCGTGAAACGGCCGGAGACTGAGATTCATGTTAACGGCGTCGACGACGGTTCGATGGACCTGCATTACAACGCAGTGGTGGCCATCAACAGCTACGGTCCGGGCGGGGTTCTGAACAAGATCATTCAGGCGGCGGACCAGGGCTACGATGCGGTGGCAATCGGTTGTTTCCTGGACCCGGCCATGCAGGAGGCCCGGGAGGTGGTGCCGATCCCGGTATTCGGTCTGGGCGAAACCTGCATGCTGATGGCCTGCATGTACGGGCACAAGTTCTCGGGCGTGGCATTCCATTCCAAGCAGGCGCAGTATTACGATCGCAAGGCTTTTGAGTACGGGTTGGCTTCCCGGCATATACCGTTCGGCGAGCTGGGTATCGACTTCAACGAGGTGCAGAAAGCCTTCGCGAGCCCCGGTCAGATGACCGAGAACTTCATCAAGGAGGCGCGCCGTTTGTCCGCCCAGGGCGCCGAGGTGATTCTTGCCGCGTGCGCCACGGTCAACGCCATCATCCGCAGGGAGAAAATCTACGAGGTCGATGGCACGCTGATCCTGGACTGTAACGCGGTGCTGCTCAAGACGGCCGAGGGAATGGCGGAACTGTCACGCAGCATCGGCCTGCGGGCGAGCCAGCGGCTGCTCTATCAACGGCCGAATCGCCGCGCACTGGACGACTGGATGCAGACGTACGGTTTCCGCTCAGGCCCGCAACTGAAGCCGTGACGATGCCGAAGACTTGAAGGAGCGAGTCGAGTGAGACCAGTACGAGTTGCCTTGTTTGCGCCCGGCAGCAAGGAGCGGGTGATGGCCAAAGCGCTGGAGAGCGGCGCCGATGCCGTCCTCCTCGATCTTGAAGATTCGGTAGCGATCGCCGCCAAGGCGGAGGCGCGTTCATTGGTCGCGAAGGTGATCGATGACGCGGCTGCTGCGGGAGTGACGCGCTCCGGGCCGGCGATTTTCGTGCGGGTGAACGCAACCGCGACCGGGCTGCTGGACGAGGACCTGGCGGCGATCGTGCGGCCGGGCCTGGATGCCGTATTTCTGCCGAAGGTGGAAAGCGTATCGGAAGTGCGGAATGCGGACTCCACCCTGGAACGGCTTGAATCCGCGAGGGGCATGAAACCCGGCGCCGTGGAGATCGTCCTGATGATCGAGAGCGCGTTGGGCGTCTACCGCTGCTTTGATCTCATCAAGGCCTCGCCGCGCGTGGCGAGCACCTGCATCGGTGTCGCCAGGGATGGGGATTTGCAAACCGATCTTGGCTGCAGTTGGTCTATCGAGGGCACCGAATTGTTGTATGCGCGCTCCAAGGTGCTCCTCGATACGCGCGCGGCCGGGAAGGCGTGGCCTCTCGACGGCGTCTTCAGCGATCTCGGCGATGAGGAAGGCCTCATCAAGGACTCGACGCTTTCCGCCCGGCTCGGCTATGTCGGCCGCACGGTGATCCATCCCAAGCAGATCGCGCCGGTGCGGCGGGCCTACGCGGTGCCCGAGGCCGATGTGGCCTACTACCAGCAAGTCGTCACTGAATTCGAGGCAGTCGAAAAAACGGGCGCGGCTGCCGCGATCACGGTGAACGGCAAGTTGGTGGACTATGCGATGTACCAGCGGGCGAAGCGGGTGCTCGATCTGGCGAAACTGGATCGATGATGGATTTTTCCTTCACTTCCGAGCAGGAAACCCTGCGCGCGCATCTCCAGGCACTCCTGGACGAGGTGTGCCCCGCGCAGTACGCCGAGCGTTGCGACCGCGAGGCGCACCCGCCGCGCGAGGCGTACGACGCTCTGGCGAAGCATGGCTGGTTCGGCCTGATTCTTCCGGTCGAGTATGGCGGCACCGGTGGTTCTCCCATCGAGCTGGCGATACTGCTGGAGGAGGCGGGCCGGCACTTTGAAGAGCTGGCCATGTGGCTTTTCCGCACGCTGACCTACGGCGGCTATGCCGTGATGCTGCACGGGAGCCGCGAACAGAAGGAGGCGCTCCTACCCAAGGTCGTGCGCGGGGAACTCTCGTTCTGCTTTGGCCTGACCGAACCGCAGGCCGGATCCGACGCCGCGGCACTGGCGACCACGGCCGCGGCGGTTGACCGCGGGTACGTGATCAACGGGCAGAAGGTCTTTACGTCCGGCATGGATATCAGCGATTACTGCCTGCTGGTGACGCGCACATCGACAGGAGAGAAGAAGCAGCAGGGCATCACCAACTTCCTGGTCGATACCAAGTTGCCGGGGATCGAAATCCGGAAGATCGAGACGCTGGGTCAGCGGGCGATCGGCACTACGCAGGTCTTTTACACCGACGTGAAGGTGCCGGCTTCCGCGGTGCTCGGACAGGTGGACTACGGATGGGACGCGGTCGATTCGTATCTGTGGTACGAGCGGCTGTGTCTGTCGGCGGCGCGTACCGGCGCGGCTGCCGCTGCTTTCGAATACGCACTGGACTATGCCAAGACGCGCAAGCAGTTCGGCCGGCCCATCGGGCAGTTCCAGGCGATCTCCCACAAGCTCGCGGACATGAAGGTGATGCTGGATGTCTCGCGCATGCTGGTCTACCGCTTTGCCTGGCTGATGTCTCAAGGCAAGGCTACGCGGCACGATGCGGCGGTCGTCAAGCTCTACACCGGCGAAACCTACAAAACGGTATCCGACCTCGGGCTGCAAATCCTGGGCGGCTACGGTTATTGCATGGAGTTTCCGATGCAGCGGTTTTTCCGCGACTCGCGCCTCGCCACCATCGGCGCCGGCACCTCCGAAATCCAGCGCAACATCATCGCCCGCGGCCTCGGGCTGTAGAAGTGCGGGACAAGATCAGGAGATACTAGCCGCAGATGAACGCCGATGAACGCCGATCAAAATCGGGAAACAAGCCACATAGAACACAGAGTTCACAGAGAAAGACAAAGCGAGAATACAAGCCGTTGGTGTTTTTCAAGTCTCGGTTTTCCCCGTACTCGCTGTGGCTGAATTCCGAGGTTGATCTTATCTGCGTCCATCTGCGTTCATCGGCGGTTACATCGGTGTCAGGTCTTTCTGATATGAATTTTAGGAGCCTTTAACTGATGTCCCATCCGCTGGAAGGCGTGCGCATACTCGAGCTGGGCCAGATCATTGCCGGCACTTACGGCTCGCAGGTGCTCTCCGACCTCGGCGCGGAGGTGATCAAGGTGGAAGCGCCGGAAGGCGATCTCGGCCGCATCCCGTCGGTGGCGCCGTACAAAGGTATCAGCACGCTGTTTCTCACGTTCAACCGCAACAAGAAGAGCGTCGTCATCAATCTCAAAACCGATGCCGGACGCGCGCTGTTCTACGATCTCGTCAAGGTGTCGGATGTGGTGATCGACAACTTTCGTGCCGGCGTGCTCGAGCGCCTGAAGGTCGATTACCCCACGCTGTCGGCGATCAACCCGCGCCTCATCCAGTGCTCGGTCACCGGATTCGGCGGCGACGGCGCCTACAAGGATTATCCGGCGCTCGACATCATCATTCAGGCGATCAGCGGCTATCTGGCGATCACCGGTGAGCCGGGCCGCCCGCCGGCGCGCGTGGGCATCCCGCTCGGCGATCTGTGCGGCGGGATTTTCTCGTGCGAGGGGATACTCGCTGCGCTCTACGCACGCGAGCGCACGGGGCGGGGTTGCCGGGTCGAGACTTCCATGTTCGATGGCATGCTCAATTTGCTGAGCTACATGGGCACGCACTATCTGAGCACCGGCGAAGTGCCCACACCCCAGGGCTCGGCGCACGAATTCACGGTGCCGTGGCAGGCGTTTCAGGCCAAAGACGGTTATGTCGTGATTGCGACCCGGCAGGAGAATTTCTGGCGCAAACTGTGCGTGGTGCTGGGCGAATCCGGGCTCGCCGGCGATCCACGCTTCGCCACCAACCCGAAGCGGCTGGAAAACCGCGCGGTGCTGGTACCCATGATCGAGAACATCGTACGCATGCACACGGTCGCTGAGTGGCTCGAGAAGCTGCGCGCCGCCGAGGTGCCGGCTGCGCCGGTGAACAATCTGGACGGCGCCTTTGCGGAACCGCCGGTCGCCGAGCGCGAAATGATCGTCGAGTACGATCACCCCGAGGTCGGAAAAGTGCGGCTCCCGGGGAATCCCATCAAGATGTCGGGCGTGTCGGGCACCATTTCTAACCCGGCGCCGCGACTCGGGGAGCACACCGATGCGATCCTGAGTCAGGTGCTGTCGTTGTCGGCGGACGAGATCGCGAGCCTGCGCCGGCAAGGCGCGATCGGCTAGGACCGGTGAGCGGTGAACAGTGAGCGGTGAGCAGTAGGCGGTGAGCGGTGAGCAAAAAACGCGTCGCGGTTGGAGGTTTACTCCGCTTACCGTTGACCGCTTACTATGTCGGCGTTCATCTGCGGCTAAATGTTTTGGTGTTCGAGATGAGATCTGATCAGGAGGGTGTGCAACCGTGAGAGGCTTATATTGGGAAGAGTGGGAGACCGGCGCGGAATACGAGAGCCCGGCCCGAACCGTCACCGAGGCCGACATCGTCACGTTTGCGGGATTGTCGGGAGACTACAACCCGCTGCACGTCAACGAGGAGTACTGCAAACAGACGATCTTCGGCGGACGCATCGCCCACGGGCCGCTGGTCTACGCCATCGCGGCGGGTCTCCTGTTCCAGCTTCATCTCTACGACGACACGCTGATCGCATTTCTCGGATTCGAGAATCTCAAGTTCACCAACCCCGTCAAACCGGGCGATACCATCCATGCCCGGATCAAGGTGCTGGAAAAGCGCGAGACCTCCCGCCCGGACCGCGGGGTGATGAAACGTCAGTTGCAGGTTCTGAACCAGCGCGGGGAAGTGGTGCAGGAAGGCATCCAGGCTTTCCTGCTCAAGCGCAAGCCGGCCTAGGAGTTTGTCGGACTTAGCCCCGACAAACTCCTGATGCAAAACCGGCGCCAGGAGAATTGCAGAAGAGGATAACAGATATGCGAATTTACCCGCGCTTTTTCTCAAATTCGACCGCTTTGGCTGGATTTGTTCTGAATTGCCAGCCGGTTTTGCTTTTAGCAGCCTGCACGGACTGTTAAGTCCGACAGGCTGCTAGCAGGTTGCCGCCAAGACCCAGCTACTGTTCGCCATTCCGGAGTTAAAATGAGTGGCGAGGCGCCGGCCTTTGAGCGATGACTCGACGAATGGAGGAGACATAGTGATGCGTGCAGGAAACCTAGGCAATCGCGTGGCAATCGCGCTCGTATCGGCGGCGCTCGCCTTGGTCGCAGCTACGGCGTCGGCGCAGACCCCTTCGGCAGGCTCAGGGCAGGCTTTCCCCTCGAAGCCGATCGAGTTCGTTGTCCACGTGAACCCGGGCGGAGGCACCGACGTCTTCGCGCGGCTGATCATGGAGATCATCGGCAGGGAGAAGCTGATCTCGCAGCCGATGATCGTTTCGAGCCGCACGGGAGGAGCCGGCGTGGTCGCGTTCAACTACGTCAAGAGCAAGCGCGGCGAACCGCACACGGTGCTGACGATCGCAACCGGTTCGTTCTTCACGGCGATTTCGCGCCCCGACCTGGACCTCGGTCCGGAGCATTTCACGCCGCTCGCGTTTTTCGCGCGCGATCCGCAGGGCGTGATAGTCCCCGCCGACTCGAAATACAAGACCTTCAAGGACCTGGTGGACGACGCGAAGGGACAGGCCGAGGCCATCGTCTGCGCCGTCACCTCCGCCACCGGCACCGGCCGGCAGACGCTCTGGCGCATCGAGCGTGCGACCGGCGCCAAGTTCAAGTTCGTCACGTTCAAAGCCGGCTCCGAAGCCGTGCTGTCGGTGCTGGGCGGGCACGTGCCGTTCACCACCGAGAACGTGAGCGAGGCATGGGCGCACATCGAGGGCAAGAAGATGCGGGTACTCGCGGTGACGACGGAGAAACGCATGCCCGCCCTGCCCGACGTGCCGACGCTGATCGAGCTCGGCTACAACGTCCAGATCGGCACCGGCCGCGGCTTCGGCATGCCGGCCGGCGTGCCGAAGGAGGCGGTGGCCGCCATGGAAGCGATCCTGGAGAAAGTGCACAAGAGCGCGCTGTGGAAGGACTACTCGCAGAAGAACATGTACGAGGACCGCTGGATGGGCAGCGCGGAGTTCGGCAAATATATCGCCGAGCAGCGCGCGGCGCAGAAGGAGTTCATCGATTCGATCGGCCTCGCCAAGAAACCGTGACCGTCTGAAGCCCGCTGTCAGGTCTTTATCGGCGGCCAGATCCGGTGAGCCAGCGAGGGGGACCCGGGCGCGTGAACCAGTTTCCGCACGACGCGGTCAGTCCAGGCCTCCATCTCCGGATTCGAGCTTTCGTGATGGACGAAGTGCTCGTTCCGCGCCGCCACCGACGTAAACTCATAGAGAATGCCGTGCTTTGCCCACCCGGAAACGGAAGCCAGATTGCGCACCCGCACGCACCCCGGCAATTTCTCCATGCAGGGCATGCGCCATTGGGCATACCAGGCCGCTAATTCATCCTCGTCTTCATGACTGCCGGCGTTGAAGCTGCCGAGCTGGATACCGGGACTTAACGCCATATCGGGTGCGGGCTTCCCGGCTGCCGGGCCGAGTACCCGTGAGTATTCGGTCATGATGTTCGCGCGCTCGCCGATTCTCATCGCAAGCATGTTCCTGTCTTTTTCCGGCAGCTCCGCGTGAAACGCAGCCGGGGTCGGATTAGCGAACACATGCGCCTCTTCGCCGCCAAACAGCAGGATGAAACGATCCCCCGCGGGGACCACGCCGCTCTCCACGTGCTTCAATCGGCCTTTCTCGCCGGACAGAACGACCGTTTCTTTTTCTTCGGAAGCATAATGCGCCGCCCACAGCACGCCGGGCCGTGCCAGGACCTTCGGTACATAGGCGCCGTGCAGCCAGGAAAGATAGGCATCACGGCCGGCGGCCGGCAGGTCGTACCAGGTGATCCAAAGTCCTCGATCCAAGATGGTTCCCCTTATTTGTAAATGCGTGAGGTGGTTCCTTAATCAGGCAACCGGTTTTCGGGGATTGTATACTGTTGAGACTTCCATTAATGATTGACATTGTGACCCCCGCCCCCGGATCAAGTCCGGGGCAGGCTCTGGCCCTTTCCATTCCAGGGGGAGGGAAAGAGATTCGGCACTCAGCGAAGAACGGCGTTTGCCGATGACCAGGAGGAGCTATGAAGATTTCGTTGAGGGCCATCCCTTGCGCTCTCGCATGGTGCGCCCTGGTTGCCGGCGGCTGCGCCGGGCCGGCGGTGGCGCAGGATCAATCGAAGCGACCGCTGCGCCTTCTCGTCCCTTCTCCGCCGGGAGGCCCGTCGGACTTTGCGGCCCGCCTCATCGCGCCGAAGCTCAGCGAAGCGCTGGGGCAGAACGTGGTCGTGGATAATCGCCAGAGCGTCAACGGCATCATCGCGACGGAGATCGCTGCAAAGTCCTTGCCCGACGGCGCTACCGTGGTCATCGGCAACAACGGCACCATGGTCATGAACGTCGGCCTCTACAAGAAGTTGCCCTATGATCCGCTGAAGGACTTTGTGCCGATCAGCCAGCTCGTGTCCGCCGGCACGGCGCTGATCGCCAACCCGAAGTTCGCGCCGAAGACGTTCAAGGAATTCGTGGCCGCGGCGAAGAAGGAGCCCGGGAAAATCAACATCGCGGTGGCCGGCGCGACCGGTGCGGTCGCCACCGAAGTTCTGAAGTTCGCGGCTGGCATCAACCTGAACAATGTTCCCTACAAGGGAAGCTCGCCCTCGGAAGTGGCCGTGATGTCGGGCGAAGTCGAGGTGGTGCTGCTGTCCATTCCGGTCGCTACCCCGCACGTCAAAGCCGGCAGGATGAAGATTTATGGCGTCACCACCGCCAGGCGCTCGTCCATGCTTCCCGATGTGCCGACGATCCAGGAGCAGGGTTTGGAAGGATACGAGTTCGGAAACTGGCACGGGCTGTTGGCGCCCACCGGAACACCGGACAAGATCGTGCGCACGCTTCATCGGGAAGCCGTGCGCATCCTGCAGAGCAAGGAGATCAGGGATATCGTCATTACGCGCGGCAACGAGATCATCGCCAATTCGCCCGAGGAATTCGCCGCCCGGCTCAAGCGCGACATCCCGAGATACAAGAAGATCATGGCCGCGGCGGGGATCCAGCCGCAGTGACTAAAACGAGTGAAATGGACTTCAGGCCATGACGGACGCCAAGCGCGGCTACCCCGACCTGCACGAACACCTGGAAGCGCTCAGGAAAGAGGGGTTGCTGCTGACCATCGACCGGCCGATCGACAAGGACGCCGAGCTGCACCCGCTGGTGCGCTGGCAGTTCGTCGGCGGCATCGAGGAGCATGAGCGCAAAGCGTTCCTCTTCACCCACGTCATCGATGGGCGTGGGCGCAAGTATGAATTTCCCGTGGTCGTGGGCGCGCTCGCCGCCAACCGCGCAATCTACAGCGTCGGCATGCGCGCGCCGGTCGAGGAAATTCAGGCGCGATGGGATAACGCGATCGCCAACCCGATTCCGCCCCGCGTCGTCGAGCAAGGGCTCTGCCAAGAAGTCGTCATCGAGGGCGCCGCGCTCCAGGGCGAGGGCAACGGCCTCGACAGTCTTCCGATTCCGATCTCAACCCCGGGCTTCGACAGCGCGCCGACGCTGACCGCCACCAACGTCATCACCCGCGACCCGGAAACCGGTGTGCAGAACCACGGCACCTACCGCGGCGGTCTCAAGGCCCCGGACCGGCTGGTCGTCCGCATGGCCACACGCCTCGGCGGCGCCGGCGGCTACCGCCATTACCTCAAGCATCAGCAGCGCGGCAACAAGGAGATGCCGTGCGCCATCGTCCTCGGCGGCCCGCCTTGCGTCGCATTTGTCGCGCCGCAGAAGCTGCCGATCGACGTCGATGAGATCGGGGTCGCCGGCGGGCTTGCCGGCGAGCCGATCAACGTGGTGCGCGGGCGCACGGTCGATCTCCTGATCCCGGCCGAAGCCGAGATCGTGATCGAGGGCTTCATCGACACCGAATATCTCGAGCCCGAAGGCCCGTTCGGCGAGTCGCACGGCCACATCGCGCTCGAGGAATTCAACATGCCGATGCGGGTCACCGCGATCACCCATCGCAGGAACGCGATCGTCGCCTCCTACATCAGCCAGGTGACGCCAAGCGAATCGAGCGCCATGAAGCGCGTCGCGTACGAGCCGATGTTTCTCACGCACCTGCGCAACACGCTCGGCATCCGCGGCGTGAAGCGCGTCACGCTGCACGAGCGGATGACCGCGCTGCGGCGCCTGACGGTGATCACGGTGGAAAAGGGCACGCCGCGCACCGAGATCTGGCGCGCGCTCTACGGCGCAACCTCGTTCAGGGCCGACTGCGGCAAGATCTGCATCGCCGTCAACGACGACATCGATCCCGATAATTCGGACGCGATCTTCTGGGCGCTCGCTTTCCGCATGAACCCGGTTGAGGACCTGCAGGTGTTGCGGCACCGCAGCGCGGGCCATGGACCGGAACGCGAGCAGGAACAGGATGACGAGGACTCGACCGTCCTCATGGATGCGACGATGAAGGAAGAGCTGCCGCCTTTGGCGCTGCCGAAGCAGGAGTACATGGAGCGCGCGAAGAAGGTGTGGGAAGAACTCGGCCTGCCGAAGCTGCGCCCGCAGCCGCCGTGGTTCAGCTCGCCCGTTGGCGGCGACTGGCTGCTGCAATGGGACGCGGCGGCGAAGCGCGCGGTCGAAGGCCGCTACCTCGAGAACGGCCGCGTGAGCGGGAAGCTGCGGCGCAAGGGCTTGAAGCCCGAGACCCGGTTCCGGCCGGATGAGAAGCAGTGATCGGTGAACGCCAACGGGAAAGACGGATCACTCGTCACTTTCCATCGTTCGCGCGTAGAATCAACACCCAATGCCTCGACGGGGAGAAACGGTCCGTTGTCCAGCGAAAAAGAGGACAGGATGGCGATCGATGCGCTCCTGAATGAGGCGCGGGATAGCAACATTTCCAATGAACGATCGTACGCCGGCCGCGCCGTCGCCGCCGGCGTCGCGGCATTCCTGTTGACGGCAAGCGCAATCGCAAGCGCCGTGCAGCCCTACCCGGCGCGCCCGGTGCGGGTCATCGTGCCGGTGAGCGCGGGCGGCGGCGTGGACAGCCTCGCGCGGCTCATCGGCCAGCACTTCAACGCGGTGTGGGGACAGCCCTTCATCGTCGATAACCGTCCGGGCGCGGGCGGCAGCCTCGGCGCGGAGCTGCTTTGCGCGCTCACGGGAACGCAGATGACGCACGTGCCGTACAAGGGCGTCGCGGACGGCTATCCCGCGGTGATCTCGGGGCAGGTGAATTGGATCCTCGGCAGCCCGATCTCGGCGCTGCCGCTCATGAAGGCGGGGCGGCTCAAGGGCATCGCGGTCACGAGCGCGGCGCGAAGCAGCGCGCTGCCGGAACTGCCGACGATCGCCGAGAGCGGCGTTCCCGGGTACGAAGTGAGCGCGTGGTTCGGGCTGCTTGCGCCCGCCCGCGTGCCGTCCGCGATCGTCGAGCGCCTCTACGCCGAAGCGCGCAACGCGGTGCAGAACCCGGAAGCTGCCCGCCGCATGCAAGCCGAAGGCACCGCTGCTGTCGGGAACCCGCCGCAGGAGTTCGCGGCAGAGGTCAAGAAGGAATTCGACAAGTGGCGCGCATTCTGGCTGACGGCATACACGATGGCAAAGAGGGCCGGACCGGCGAATTTGCCGATGTTGATGATGACCAGGGCGCCGCTGGTGGCGAGACTCACCTGGCCCTGCGGCGCGAGGCGGCCGACTTCGGCGAGCACGGTCCCCGGCCAGCTTCCCGTGGTGCCGCCGAGGACGGCGAACAGCAGGTAGACCGCGAGCAGGGGCAGCGCCGGTGACATCCCCAGCGCCGCGAGACAGGCGAGCAACAGGATCCCGGCGACCCACGCGAGGACTCGCGCCGCGTTCTGCGCGCGGTCGACGAGCCAGCCCACAAACACGCGGCTCACGGCACTGGTTGCCTGCACGACGGTGAGTACCGTGCCCGCGACGACCAGGCTCATGCCGAGCGTTTGCACGCAGGCGACGACCACGTACGATACGACGCAGAACTGGGCCCACGAAAAGCAGATGCCGGCGATCGACACCAGCCGCAGAGATCTTTCGGCCCAGATCGTTGTGACGCCGGCGAACGGGTTGCCGGCGACGGCCGGAGCGTTCGGTTCCCGGTCTTCGTCCCACTCGCGGCGGTCGCGCTGCATCAGCGCAATGACCGCGTAGAGCAGCGCGGCACTCAGCAGGACAGACCAGCGCCAGCCGGCCGCCACGGCCACCGCCGGACCAACGAGCGCCGCGAGAATGCCGCCGAACGGAATACCGAGTTGGTGCACCGAGAACACGAGACTGCGGCGTGCCGCCGGCGTATAGCGCACCAGCAGCTTCGACGAGGAAGGCGTCAGCATGCCGTAGCCCAGGCCGACGACGATCGAGCCGACGACAAGAAACGGCACCCAGGGCAGCAGCATTATCAACATGCCGGTTCCCGCAAGACCGAGCCCGATCTGGTATGAGCGACACGCGCCAAGCTTGCGGCTCAAATTGCCAAGCAGGCTGAGCGACACGAACATCCCGCCGCCGACGAGGCTGATCTGATAGCCGATGAGCGACGGGTCGAGGCTATAGTCATCCGCTACGGCGGGCGCTACCGCGGGCAGCACGAACATCGCCATGGTGCCCGCGGTGTGGCCGGCGGTCAGGGCGGAAACCAGAAACGTGAGCGAAAGGCCGGGATGAGAGCCGGAGGACATTTTGCGTTGCCGAGCGCGCTGGCAGTTTGTTGAAATAAGGCTTCGTCGCCCCGGACAGAAAGCCTGCCCCGAACCTGAATCGGCACGGCATCCGTGAGACGGTCAGGGTCATGAGCTACCCCAAGCTCGGCTTGGACGAGGAGAGCGTGCGTGAATTGCTCGGTGATTACCTGCTTTGCGCCGAGGTCGTGGCGTTGCGGGTCAGTGGCGCTTCCAATCTGCCTGTCTGCCGCGACGCCGACGACCAGCCGTTTCTCGTTCTCGCGCGCGGGGGCGACACCGATGTTCTGGTCACACGTGACAAAACGCTACTTGGGCTTGATCGAAAAACCGGATTCAAGATCGAAACTCCGGTGATGTTCCGGCGTGGATTCGAAGGGGTTACCCGATCAAATGGGTAGTGAAATGGGTAATTTCGTTGCCAACACGGCGCGGAATACCTGCCGGGTTGGCAACGATCTGCGAGCTTTCACTTCTTGCCTGCGCCCATCTTGGCCGCCTTCGCAGGCGACACCGGCACCATCAGGTGCGCATAGGGCGTGCCCTTCCACATTACCCACGGGCCACCGGTTTTCGGATCGGTCGGATACGCATCGAGCATCTTCAGGTCTGCGTAGAGCACCATGATGTGCGGCGGCGACACGACCCAATCGTTGGTCGCCGTCGGACCGGTCGCGAACGGGTCGGTGTTGCTTGCGCCCTTGTCGCCCCTGAGCATATAGGCGATGCCGGTGCCGGTGACTTTCGGCTGTGCCTTGCTCATCCATGCGTCACCCCACGCCTGCCACTGCTTGTCGAGACACATCGGGTCGTCGACCGAGGCGGCGCCGAATTGCATCGGCGAGTTGGGAAAGCAGACCCAGCCGTTGGTGCCGGCGCGCAGTTGTTTGGGTTGACCGCCTTCTTTCTCGGGCCAGTCCACGATCGTGGCCTTCTTGCTGATCTCGGCTGGCGCCGCGCTCATGGCATTCGCGGTCTTCTGGGCGGTTGTCATCTTCGGCGCCGCCTGCTTCGCTGGCGTGGACTTTAACGGCATAGGATGCTGCGCGTACGAGACCGCGGACGCGAGCAACGCCAGGGCCTAACGATATTGGGACAACGTATCTAGACATGGCACACCTCTCCTTGAATGGTTAGGTCCTGCGCTGGATCGAAGGGAGCGGGGGCGAACCTAAGCCCGCTCGCGGCATCTGTCAAGATTCGGAGCGGGCATCACCGGTCGCCGCGTGCGCCGACGTTGTGGACAAGGAATCTCCCGGGAGACGTCATCTGTAGCTACTGTATGGCAACTATGGGCCGCTATTTGCCTACCGCCTTGCACCCGGCAAAAGAGATTGCGGGACCGTCCGCCAGCGTTGCCTCGTTGCCATTGATCTCGAGTGCGGCGATGCCGTTGCTGTAGCGCGTGCCGGCGGCGGAAGTAACCTTGTCGAGACGAAACTCGCGCTCGGGGAAGATGATCCAAGCCGCGCCGCCGTTATCGAGATAGCGCACATGGAAGCGTTTGCCGCCGGCGCACTGGTATTCAGTCGCATCGGACGGGGTACGAGCCCGATCCTGATTCTTTTCCCCGCTGAACGGCCAAAGATTGACGCTACTGCAACCGGGCAAAAGAAGGGACAAACAGGCAAGTGCCGGCAATGCCGAGCGGACGAATCTATTATCCATGTACGTGAGCGTTTGTTTCGTGGATGCCCATTTTGCCACAATTATTCCGTGGAGCCGGGGCAGGCCGATCGCTTTTCCCGGCGAATTAACAGCACGCAAGTTGACGAGGCATGCTCCACGCGCAACTAATCTCCGCTGAGCTTTCATTTCCTCGAATTGGCGTTTCCGCAGAGACGCGTTACAACCGTCTCATACGCCGTCAGCCGCTCGATTGTCTCAGCCAGGCAATCAAATCCTTCGCGTAGCTTCGGCAAACAGGCTTACGCCACCTCGGTCAGCTGCAGCGCCCGGTTGACGCGGCGACACCGAAAATATCCCTCAAGCGCCTTGATCTAGCGGCTGCCGGCCGCGGGGGCAACGTGCAGTCCCTTGGCTGCCTTCATGAAGATCAGGAGCCAGGCGATGATCTCAAAGGGGCGGAGGGCATTGAGCGGCGGCAGGCGAAAAGTCTTCGGAGATATTCAGATTAGTTTATCTCATCATCAATGTGACAATATATCACTTAATGCATCGCGTCATTTAGTTCTAGACGTTGTCTATATAGCATGAATAAATCACATTATATCTGTCATATAGAAATTAACACTTGATATATTGCATCGCAGTATCAATATTGACTATAGGTTATGAAAGGAGATCTTAAATGAGAAACTATGTTAGAGAAACTGAACTGAAATCCATCTTCGACCGGCTGGACCACAGCGACATGAGCGAGCGTGAAAAACGGCTGGCGAAAGCCTATCTGCTCCAGGCCGATCAGATCGTCGAACTGATACTTTGGGTTACGACCGGCCTGAAAAGACTGACTGAACTGGTGATCGTAAAGCCGGTGCGGCGTGGTATTGCCCTGGTTTCAAAGCCTGCAAATTAACCATGCTTGATGACCGCATGCTGCATGCTGTAGGCGTCCGCTTGAACAAGGCGGGCGCCGCAAGCGAATGGCACAAGCGGTTTTTAAATCAAACGTAATAAACGAGGAAGTTTTCATGATACGTGACCGACATGTCGAAAACTACGTTACGCGTGCCCGCGAAATGCGCCGGCAGTTTTTAGCAAACCTGGTGCGCCAAGCGTGGGCTGGTTTAAGGAGATTCGCTCGCAGGATCACCGCTAAAATCTCTGCGCTGAATAACCCGATGGAAACCATTCGGGACAAAGCAACCTAAGCGCAGGCCGTTATTTGCAACTGATACAGCGGGGGAAAGTACCATGACTTCATTTTTAACAAATTAGCGGCTTGGTTCCGCGAAGTAGAAGAACGCGAGCGTGATGAGTTCCTTGCAAAGGCGGCGGATCACGCTGACCTTGACCGCCGCATACGGACTTGGGAGAACCGTCACCGGACGAATCCCAAATTATCAGCAGAATGGCGTTTGGCAGACCGATAAGGGTTTCGTAATGACAGTCGTTCACGTGTCCATCCTTACCCGGATACAGAAACCTGATATCCTGCGGCACCTTGCTGAGTTATCCTCTGACGATCTATGGCTCAGGTTTGGGTCCCACATGCGTCGATCCGCGCTTGAAGACTACGTGAACGGCATTGACTTTTCCTCTGACAAGGCGTTGGGGATTTATGATCCGGAGCTCAAGCTTGTCGGCTTTACCCATGTTGGCATTGAGCCGGCAGGACGCTGCGCCGAATTCGGAATAAGCGTGTTACCGGAGTACCGCAGGCGCGGTTATGCCGGGGCGATGTTGCGCCAGGCTTTGCACCATGCCGCACATCTTGATCTTGACCGGGTCTACGTCTATTTTCGCATTGCGAACCTGCCGATGATGAGGTTGGCGCGCAAAGCCGGTTTTGCTATCGGCATAGATGGCAGCGAAGCGGTCGCGTCAAACCAGGTGAAAAAAGTCCCGCCGCGAAAACAGTGGCGGGCAGACGCAGTACGATCGATTGCGTCCTGTGTCACGCGTTTCAAGGTGGCAGAAGCAGCATTCCGCGGAATGTGCGCTCGAGCATTAGTCCGTTTGGCGCGCAAGGTATGGGCCGGTCGATGGTGGATGTTTCGCAAGATTACCGCGAGCGAGCGGCCGACGGGATAGGTGACGGAGAGTTCGTAGTACCGCTGAAGCCGGGTAACGCCGGTGGCGGGAACGGGCCTCAGCTTAAAGACAGACGCAAGACGTGGTAAGGGACCTGGCGACTGGGGGACCCTTGACAAGCAAGACGCTGGGCGGCCGACCAGGCACGGCTGGAATACGTGCGCGGCGTCCGGTGTTTACATGGGATCAACGTTCGCGAAGTGGAGGCCATCATGACGCAACGGGTATTGCTTTCTGCATTGCTGCTGCTCGTAACGGGTTGCGCCACGCCACTGCCGCAGACGCCTCCAGCCGGCGTGTCGGCACAGGTGCCGGCGCCGGAATTCCGGGTCGGGAACGACTGGCGCTATTCCGTGCACGACGGCTTTACCAAGCTGCCGCGCGGCACGGTCGAGTATCGCGTCAGCGCGATACAGGGCGACACCGTCACCGTCGAGGTGCGGAATAACGGCCTGGAATCGACGGAACTCTACGCGCGCGACGGGAACTGGCTCAGGCGTCCAGCCCCGAACCTGCAGACGTTTACCTACAGCCCCGCGTATCCAGCCTTCGCCTTTCCCCTCGCGGCGGGGAAAACCTGGAATGCCCGCGTGGTGGCCACCGATCCGGCGGACGGCCAGCGTTTTCCCGTAACCATCCAGGCCACGGTTCTGGGTTGGGAGAAAATCAAGGTGCCGGCAGGCGAGTTTGACACGCTCAAGGTGCAGCGCACCGTTTACATCGGTTATTTTCAGGCGAACGTGCGCGGCCCGAGCATCGCCATCGAAATCGAGTGGTACGCCCCCGCGTTGAAGCAGGCCGCCAAGCGCGAGACGAGCGGCCGTTATTTCACCTACCTCGCTGGAACAACGGACACCGGACTTCTGCGGGTCGGAGATGGCCACTCCGACGGCGGCGGCCCGCGATACGTGGATGACGACTGGCTGGTTTATGAGCTCGTAAGCCATTCCGTGCGCTAACCAATGAGCGCATCCAACCCCGGCTGCGTTCTCAAGCCCGCTCACGGAGGATCTGCTTTCGCCGTTGCGATTCCGATGTGAACTCCTCCAAATCGGGATCAAGCGCATTACGGGCGGACACGATTCCAATAAGTTTGCCGTTCTCGACCACGGGCAAGTGGCGGAAGCTGTTCTCGTACATCAAAAGAAGTGCGTATCCGAATGACTTGTCGGGATCGACAGTCTGCGGCGCGGCCGTCATCACATCGGCCAGCCGGGTGGTCTGCGGATCACGGCCTCGCGCGATGACGCGAAATACGGCGTCGCGTTCCGTAAAAATCCCGACCAGCCTTTGGTGCTCGACGACCATGACCGCACCGACTTCCCTGCGCGCCAGCATCTTGGCAGCTTTGCTGACGGTGGTCTCCGGCGAAGCGGTGAGAAGCTTTTTTCGCTCCATGACAGTTCTAACCGGTTCACTGAACATGACAGCCCCCAATCTTGCATCGAATCGCGTCCGCAACCTGGCCTGCTCGAGCTCCTGTGCGCCTTTGGGCGCGCGTCGACTCCACCCTACAATCTCGCGTCGCCCGCTCGTGGCCCGCCGATCAACCATGTTATGGACCTTTCGGCTTTAGTGTTTTGAGCTATGTCAAACCCGCTGCGAATCAAAGACCGGGAGCTGGCAGCTATTGATTGCCCGGCAACGTGGGCTTCCGGCCCCCCGTTTTCGGAAGACCACCAGAGGCGGGCTGCCCTTTCCTGAACAGGGTCCGTAGGTAACTCTCCAGCAAGGGGCAGTTACCAGCCGCGTGCGGTCATTCGTCTCCGGCAACAGCGGGGGTCCAAATAGCACGGCCATTGCCTCGGATATGGAATGGTTGCTGCAGTCTTCGGGGCTTGAAGATGAAATTGCTCTCTCCGCGAATAACGCGGTCGCCCAACCGGCGGCGGACCTGGAAGGAGTCAAAGCAGCGAGCAAAGCCTTTTATGCGGCGTTAGAAACCTAGCAACAATAAGTTGAACACTTCTGTCAACGTTTAGGCTTGATGGTGTAATTCCATTCACCGTGAAACGAATCCGCTTCCAAGG
>Ga0156176_1237_pt1 | contig 49130 bp, 35 predicted proteins | sample RifCSPlowO2_12_FD_107829 | JGI IMG/M metagenome (GOLD analysis project Ga0156176, IMG submission 107829) | Betaproteobacteria bacterium RIFCSPLOWO2_12_FULL_62_58
CGCAGTCAATGAGGCGATCGGCCTGGCGCGGGACCTGGGGTGTGCACTGCTGGCGCCAGGCGAGCTGCAGTCGGAGTTCGCGGGCGGGAGCCCGAAACTGGCTTTGATTTAGGAAGCCCAATAGGCGGATTGCACTGCGTCTTTCCGCACTTAGAAATATTTCACGCTTAAGAAGCAATATGTTGTGATGACAAATTACTAAAACCAATCCGTCTTTCGCATGGTGACATGTATCGCCCCGGCATACGCCAGCCGACTGTCGCGCTCCCCGTCTTTCTCCTGCGTTCCTGGCGTTAATGCTGTGAATCTTGCGGTAGTCCGCTACTTGTGCGTCGCCTTCGCCGGGACGTAATCATCTGGCGCGCCGGGCGGGATCGGCGGGTGCGCTTTCAAGCTTTGCTGGAATTCGTGGATCAGCACGCGCAGGGGCCGGCGCACCCAGCTCGCCTGCGTGCCGACGTCGGTCTCTTCCTTGGGGTCCTGGATCAGGTTGAAGATCCACGGCGTTTCGAGATGGTTCGGTCCGGCATTCGGCTCCGGTTCCCACACGATATGCATTTTCCAGTCGCGCCACTTCGCTGCGCGCAGCTCGTCCTTGATGTAGTAGACGAAGCCCTCGCGGTTTGACTTCTCCTGCTTGCCGAGGAAGAAGTCGAGCTGGTCGATACCGTCGATCGGCCGGTCGGTCGGCACTCGCGCGCCTGCAACGCGCGCGAGTGTGGTGTAGAGATCGGTGACGTGCACGATTTCGTTGCTGACGCGGCCCGCGGGCACGTGCCCTGGCCAGCGGACCATGAAGGGTACGCGCAGCGCGCCTTCCATCGAAGTGTGGTAGGTGCCGGTCCAGGGACCCGCCGTGCCGCGCCACGGACGGCGAAATTCGGGTCCGTTGTCGCTGGCGAAGATTACCAGCGAGTCGCTCGTAATCTTTAGTGAGTCAAGTTCATCCAAAACCTGCCCGACGCGATGATCCATCTCGGCCATCGAGTCCGCGAAATCTCCGGCCCCGGTCCGCCCCGCGAAGTCATGGTGCGGGATCGTAGGGTAGTGCAACTGCGTGAGCGGCAGGTAGGCGAAAAAGGGCTTCTTCGCTTTCACCTGCCGGCGCATGAACTCGATGGTGCGCGCCACCAGCTCGGAATCGATGCGCCGGCGCATGTCGAGATCGTAGATGGTCACGTTGCGCGCGGGCTCGCCCTTGCGGCCTTCCGTCACGTATGGCATGGGCACAACCGAGGGATCGAAGCCAGGCGTGCTCGTGAACATGCTTTCATTGGTGGTGCGCGGAATGCCGTACCACTCGTCGAACCCGCGGTCCTTGGGATAGCGTCCCTCGCGGTCACCGAGATGCCATTTGCCGTAGATGGCGGTCGCATAGCCTTGCGCCGACAGGAGTTGCGCGAGCGTGATTTCCCAGGGATGAATGCCCTGCGGCAGGCCCGCGGGCACCGATTGCAGCGCGCCGGTGCGGATCGGATGGCGGCCCGTCATCAACGCCGAGCGGGTGGGAACGCAATCGCTCTCGACGTTGAAGTTGAGGAGCCGAAGACCTTCCGCAGCCAGCTTGTCGATGCGCGGCGTCGGCGCGCCGCGCAATGCGCCACCGCCATAGCAGCCGAGCTCGCCCCAGCCGAGGTTGTCGGCGAGGATGAATACGATGTGCGGGTGTTGCGGCGGGCTGTTCATCGGCTTGCTCCGTGGGGGTCGATTAAATCGATTAAATCTGGCAAGAACCGCGGGTGGCGGATAGTATAGCAATTTGAATTCCGCAATCGCGCCGGACGTCGAACATGAAAAGCACGCCATGCGTGACGCAAACGCGTATCCCGGCGCATTTGCTGCTGTGCATTGCGCTCGGGACAGCCGCTTCCGGTCCGGCGCAGGCGCAGAGTTGGAAGCCGACGCGACCGATTGCCCTGGTGGTGGGCGCTGCGCCCGGCGGCAGCATCGATCTCACCGCGAGGATCATCCAGAAGATCTGGGACGACCATCGTACGGTCGGGCTGCCGGTCATCGTCATCAACAAGCCTGGGGCGGGCAACGGCATCGCGTGGAGCTTTCTCAACGAGCGCGGCGGCGACGGTCACGCCATAGCCATCGGTACCACGAATCTCGTCACGAATCCCGTGATCGGGTCCCACGCGATCGGTCATCGCGACGTGACTCCGCTGGCCATCCTGTTCGACGACTATTTCGTGCTTCTGGTGCGTCCGGACTCACCAGTGAAATCGATGGCCGACGTGCAGCAGCGCCTGCGCGCCGATGCTGCGGCGCTCGCGATCGGCTTCGGGCCGGGAATGGGCGCCGGGTCGCACACTGCCGCCGCGGTTGCGGTCAAATCGCTGGGCATCGACGTGAAAAGCGCCCGCTTCGTCCCCTACAAGTCGGCAGGCGAAGCGATCGCGGCTATGCTTGGAGGACAGATCGATATCGTGAGTGCGACCGCGGCGAATGCCCCGCCTTTCCTCTCATCCGGGCGGCTGCGTGCAATCGGTCTGATCGCGCCGCAAAGGCTCACCGGCGCACTCGCGAGCGTCACTACCATGAAAGAGCAGGGGTTCGATGCCGTGTTTACCAATTGGCGGGCGGTCATCGGCCCGAAGGCTATGCGCCGGGAACATATCGCTTACTGGGAGCACGCGCTGGCGGCGGTGAACGAGTCCGAGGCCTGGAAGAAGGAATTGACGCGGAATTTCTGGACGGCGAACTTTCTTCGCGGTCAGGCGGCGAAGCAGTTCATCGAGCAGCAGGCCGAGGCGTTCCGCGCGCTGTGGACCGAAATCGGCGTCAAGAAGCTGTGAAGAGTGAACGGTAAATAGTGAACAATGAAGACCAATAAACCAAACATTTTGCTGATCACCTCCGACCAGCAGCGCGCGGACTGCAACGGCTTCGAGAATCCGAATATCCGCACGCCGCACATCGATCGGCTTGCGCGCCAAGGCACGCGCTTTGCGGCGTGCATCACGCCCAATCTCGTCTGCCAGCCGTCACGCGCTTCCATTCTCACCGGCCTGCTGCCGTTGACGCATGGCGTGTGGGACAACGGCGTGGATCTCGATCCCCGGATCGGTGATCAGGGATTCGCCGGCACTTTGGCGCGTGCTGGCTATCAGACCGCCTTCATCGGCAAGGCTCATTTCGCGACCAAGTCGACGTTTGTCCCGACCGGCACACCGGAGTGTAACAAGAGCCAGGCCGGGTATGGTCCCAATTGGTTCGGTCCCTACATGGGTTTTCAATACGTCGAGCTTGCCGTACTCGGGCACATGCACCGCACGCGCCCACTCGAGCGGCCGCCGAGGGGGCACTATGAGCGCTGGCTCATCGCGCGCGGCGGAAACGAAGAGGGATTGAAGCTATGGGCGCAGAGCACGCGGCCCGAAATGGGCGCGGCGCAGACCTGGCACTCGGCGTTGCCGGTTGCCTGGCACTCCAGCACCTGGGTTGGCGACCGCGCCATCCGCTGGCTCACCGAGCGCAAGAAAGATCGGCCATTCTGCGCCTGGGTGTCGTTTCCCGATCCGCATCACCCGTTCGACTGCCCCGAGCCGTGGAACCTGATGTACGACCCGAAGGATGTGCCGCTGCCCGTGCACCGGGTGAAGGACCTGGAGCGCCGGCCGTGGTGGCACAAGGCCTCGCTCGAAAGCACGCCCCGGTTGTCCGACCCGGAGATGCTCAAATTCCGCGCCGAAGGTTCGCGCGTGCCCGACCAGACCGACGCGCAACTCGCGGACATGACCGCGAATTACTACGGCATGATTTCACTCATCGACCACAACGTCGGCCGCATCCTCACAGCGTTGAACGATTTGGGACTCGCTGACGACACACTGGTGATCTACACCACCGACCATGGCGACATGCTCGGCAATCACGGCCTCTACCTCAAGGGCCCGACGCCGTACGAAGATCTCATGCGCGTGACGCTGGTGGCAAGAGGGCCGGGCGTGGCCGAAGGGCGAGTCGTTGCCGAACCTGTTTCCACGCTCGATCTCGCGAGTACGTTCTACGACTGCGCCGGCACGGCGCAACCGCAGGAAATTCAGAGCCGCAGCCTGAAGAGGCTGCTGGCGGGCGAGTCCGAACCGCGCGATGTCGCCCACAGCGAATGGCATGTGCACCCGTCACGCTGCGGGGTGTGGCTTAAGCTGAGAACCGTGCGCACCAAGGCTCACAAGTGCACCTTCGAACTGGAATCCGGTGCTGGCGAGCTCTACGACCTGGTCAACGATCCCGGCGAAATGGTGAACCTGTTCGACGATCCGGGTTGCGCCAGGGTGAGAAAAGAGCTTGAGGACATGATGCGCGCGCGCCCCGGCAAAGTGCGTGCGAATTTGGCCGAGCCGATCGGAATGGCCTGAAGACGGAGAGGGGAGAGGAGAGAGGGGAGAGGGGAGAGGCGAACACTTCGCTTCTGGATTTTGCGCCTCACGCCTTACGCCTCACGCTTTTCTGGGATAATAGGCCTCCCTGTCCGCTCATGGCGTTCCAGCTTTCCCGATAATGCGCGTTGGTCTGTTTGTCACGTGTCTGGTGGATTTGATGCGGCCGCGCATCGGCTTCGCAGCCCTGAAGTTGCTTGAAGCCGCCGGTTGCGAGGTGCTGGTGCCGCAGGCGCAAACCTGTTGCGGACAGCCCGGCTACAATTCCGGCGACCGCGCTTCCGCGAAGGCGCTCGCGCGCAAACTGCTTGCGGAGTTCGAAGGATGTGAATACGTGGTTGCGCCATCGGGTTCCTGCACCGGCATGATCCGCACGCATTATCCCGATCTGTTTTCCGACCAGCCGACCGAGCTTGAGCGCGTCAGGCGGCTGTGCGGCCGCACGTATGAGCTGACAGATTTCCTGGTGAACGTCGCCAAGCTGGACGCCGTCCCAGGAAATCTGAATATGACCATTACTTATCATGACTCTTGCGCCGGGTTACGGGAATTGTCGATCAAGAGCCAGCCACGTCAGCTGCTCGCGAAAATGCCGGGACTGAAGCTCAAGGAAATGGAAGAGGCCGAGACCTGCTGCGGCTTTGGCGGCACTTTCGCCGTCAAGTTCGGTGACATTTCGGCGCACATCGCCGAGCGCAAGTGCGCGAACATCGCCGCCGCCGGCGCGGATGCGGTGGTGTTGGGCGATCTCGGCTGCATGCTCAACATCGAAGGCCGGCTGAGAAGGCGCGGCGACATGAAAACGAAGGTATTGCACGTCGCTGAGGTCCTCGCAGGCGAGGACAAGGATGAAGGCGGAAGGCGGAAGGCGGAAGGATGAAAAAGCAAGGCGGAAGACGCGAGGCGGAAGTCAGAAGTGCCCGCAGTGCGGGGGTTTCTTCATCCTTCATCCCTCATCCTTCATCCTTCACCAGCATCCTTCATCCTTGTGCGCAGGAGACGCACTGATGCAAGTTACTTCCATGCATTTCAAGGCGCGCGCCGGCGGCAAGCTCGCCGACGCCAACCTCCAGGGAGCGCTCAGGAAGCTGCAGAGCAACTTCGTCAAAGGCCGCGCCGAGCGCGTCGCCGAACTTGACAATTTCGAGGTGATCCGTGACGCGGCGGCGGCGATCCGCGATCGCGCGCTCGACCATCTCGACGTCTATCTGGACGAGTTCGAGCGCAACGCGACCGCGCGCGGAACGGTCGTGCACTGGGCGGAGACGACGCAGGAGGTGAACCGCATCGTGTGCGAGCTGGCCGCGAAGTACAACGTGCGCAAGGCCGTGAAGTCGAAATCCATGGTGAGCGAAGAGTGCGCGCTGAACGACGCGCTCGAGGCCGCGGGTATCGAGGTCGTGGAAACCGATCTCGGCGAGTACATTCTGCAGCTCGCCAAAGAGCCGCCCTCGCACATCGTCGCGCCGGTGGTGCACAAGACCCGGGGCGAGGTCTCGGACTTGTTCGAGGAGAAACACCATCTGCCGCGCAAGACCGACATCGCGGCGCTTACGCGTGAGGCGCGCGAAATGCTGCGCGGCCACTTTCTCACCGCCGACATGGGCATTTCCGGGGCCAACTTCGTCGTCGCCGAGACCGGCTCCACTTTGATCGTCACCAATGAAGGCAACGGGCGCATGGTGACGACGCTGCCGCGCGTGCACGTGGCCATCACCGGCATCGAGAAGGTGGTGCCGACGCTGGAAGACGTGACGACGCTGCTGCGGCTGCTGCCGCGCCACGGCACAGGGCAGACCATAACGAACTATATTTCGGTGACCACCGGCGTTAAAAGTGCAGGCGAACTCGACGGCCCCGAGCATTTTCACGTGATCCTGGTCGATGCCGGGCGGACCCGGCTGATTGGCAGCGACCTGCAGCCGATGCTGCGCTGCATCCGCTGCGGCGCCTGCATGAACCATTGTCCGGTGTATCAGAGCGTCGGCGGCCATGCCTACGGTTGGGTTTACCCCGGCCCGATGGGCTCGGTGCTGACGCCCATGTATGTCGGACTCGAAAATGCGCTCGACCTGCCCAACGCCTCCACACTGTGCAACCAATGCGGCGTGGTGTGTCCAGTCAAGATTCCGCTGCCGGATCTCATGCGCAAGCTGCGTGAACGGCAATTCGAACGAGGGCTCAAACCCTGGTCGGAACGGCTGGGTCTGAGGTTGTGGGGCTGGGTCGCGCAGCGCCCGGGGCTTTATGCGATGATGGTCAAGGTCGGCGCGCGGCTGCTGGCCAGGATGGGTGGCGCCGGCAAATTGATTCACAATCTGCCTTTCAGTGGCGGGTGGACCGGCGGGCGCGACCTGCCGGCGCCGGAAGGGAAAACGTTTCGGGAAATGTACAGGCAGCACAGGCAAAAATCTTAACCGCACAGGACGCAAAGGAAAACAGAGAGGCGAGAGGCGAGAGGCGTCAAACCATAGCGGCAGTGGCACGCCGTTACTCCTTACTCCTCTCTCTTCTCCCCTTTCTCAACTTTTGGAGATTGCGATGAACAAACCGGCTGATATTCAAACCACCGAGACCGTGTCATTGTGGATAAACGGCAATAAACGGCCGACCACCAGCGGCCGTTTCGGCGAGGTCACCAACCCGGCAACCGGGCGCGTCGCCAGGCGCGTGCCGTTCTGCAATGCGGCCGACATCGATGCCGCGGTGCAATCGGCGCAGCGCGCGTTCCCGGCGTGGCGCGACATGCCGCCGCTGCGGCGCGCGCGCATTCTGATGCGCTTTCGCGAGCTGCTCGACCAGAACAAAGACGAACTCGCGCGGTTGATTACGGACGAGCACGGCAAGACGCTCGCCGATGCCGGCGGCTCGGTGCAGCGCGGCATCGAGGTCGTCGAGTTCGCGATGGGCGTGCCGCACCTGATCAAGGGCGAGCACAGCGAGGAAGTCGGCACCGGCGTCGATTGCCATTCGCTGCGCCAGCCGCTCGGCGTGTGCGCCGGCGTAACGCCGTTCAATTTCCCGGTCATGGTGCCGCTGTGGATGTTTCCGGTCGCGCTCGCCTGCGGCAACACGTTCGTGCTGAAGCCTTCCGAGAAGGTGCCATCGGCGTCGATGCTCATGGCGGAACTGCTAAAGCAGGCGGGGCTGCCCGATGGCGTGTTCAACGTCGTGCATGGCGACAAGGAAGCGGTCGACGCGCTGCTCAATCATCCCGACATCAAGGCGATCTCGTTCGTCGGCTCGACGCCGATCGCCAAGCACATCTACGAAACCGCGGCGAAAAGCGGCAAGCGCGTGCAGGCGCTCGGTGGCGCCAAGAACCACGCGGTGGTGCTGCCGGACATGGCGACCAATGCGACCGACCTCGAATTCGCCGCCGACGCGCTGATCGGCGCCGCTTACGGCTCCGCCGGCGAGCGCTGCATGGCGATTTCGGCGGTGGTGGCGGTCGGTGAAGCAGGCGATCCGCTGGTGGCGAAGCTCAAGGACAAGGCGGCCAAGCTCAAGATCGGCCCCGGCGACGGCAAGGACATGGATATGGGACCGCTCGTGACGCGCGCGCACCGCGACAAGGTCGCGAGCTACATCGACAAGGGTGTGGCCGAAGGCGCCAAGCTCATGCTCGACGGCCGCGGCTTCAAAGTCACGGAGTATCAGGACGGATTTTTCCTCGGCGCGTCGCTGTTCGATCATGTGAAAACCGACATGACAATTTATAAGGACGAGATTTTCGGCCCGGTGCTGGTCGTGCTGCGCGCGAAAACGCTCGACGATGCGATTCGGATGATCAACAGCAACCCCTATGCCAACGGCACCGCGGTATTTACGCGCTCCGGGGGGGCGGCGCGCAAGTTCGAACGCGAAATCGACGTCGGCATGGTCGGCATCAACGTCCCGATCCCGGTGCCGGTCGCGTTCTTTTCGTTCGGCGGCTGGCGTAATTCGCTCTTCGGCGATCAGCACGTGCACGGCATGGAAGGCGTGCGCTTCTACACCCGCGGCAAGGTGGTCACCACGCGCTGGCCGACGACCGATACCGCGGCAGCCGGGCTCAACATGCCTACCTTGGGCTGACGCCCAAGGAAGGAGAGGCGATAGGAGATAGGAGATAGGAGATAGGAGATAGGAGAGAAGAGACGTTACGCCTTTCCCCTCTCGCCTCTCTCCTCTCCATCACTCATGAGTGCCCGTGAAAACATTCTTGCGCGCATCCGCGCCGCGCAGGGCAAGCCGTTCGTGCCGGGCGATGGGGAGCGCGAGCAGGTGCGCGCGCATCTCGCCGCCCACGCGCAGAGTCCGCGCCCGCGTGCGGCGGACGATCTCATCGCGTGCTTTCGCGCTCGCGCGCTCGCGCTGTCGAGCACGTTCGACGAAGCCGGGACGCTCGCCGACGTGCCGCAGGCAGTGGCGAACTACCTCAGGCGCAGCAACCTGCCGCTCGACGCTGTATGCTGGCCGGATCTTCTCGAACTGGGATGGGGGGCGGCGGGCCTGAGCGTGGCAGCGCGCGCGGCATGTGACGGCGATCTGGTCGGTATCACCGGCACTTTTTGCGCGATCGCCGAAACCGGCACGCTGCTGATGGTATCGGCGCCGCGCTCGCTCGCAACGACCAGCCTCCTGCCGGAAACGTACATCGCGCTGGTCCGCGCGGATCGCATCGTGCGCGGCATGGAAGAAGCGTGGCAGATGTTGCGCGCTGAATTCGGCGTGCCGCCGCGCGCGGTCACCTTCATTTCCGGCCCGTCGCGCACCGCCGACATCGAGCAGACCGTGACGCTCGGCGCGCATGGGCCATATCGGGTGCACATCGTGCTGCTAGCAGCCTGTCGGACTTAACAGCCCGAACAGGCTGCTAAAAGCAAAACCGGCTGACAATTCCAAAAAAACCCCCGGCCGAACTGGTCGAACGTGAAGAAAACTGAGGGTGAATTCGCATATCTATCATGTTCTCTTGCAATTTTTCCTGGCGCCGGTTTTGCATTAGGAGTTTGTCGGGGCCAAGCCTGCCTGCGGTAGGCAGGTCCGACAAACTCCTAGGGCAGTAGATCATAAATTCGCCAATAGAGGCGCAAATGAGGAATGCGGCAAGAGAAATCGTTTCTCAAGCGTTCTCCCCGGGAACTTTTCCGGTGACCGCTGTCACACTAAAAATCGATAACCGTTCGTGCCGACGCACTCTTCCGGCGCGGAGCCGGGACATATCGAACCGTCGTTCGTTCGCCTTGGCATGAGGTGGTGCAAATAAAAATGCGAGTCTGGGGCGTTCGATATTTGTGCAATTTCTTTTCTTGATCTGCGGCTGGCGCGAGCCCTCACCGGGCGCGCAGCGCGGCCGCCTGAATTTGCCATGGTCGGAAGAAAACAAGCGGACAGTTTTGTCATCGAAGACCGCGGTTGGGTCCGGGTCGCGCCAGGCCACGCGCGCCTGGGGCGCACTCGAGATTCGACCTCGTCGATGGCGGGTCGTGTCGCATTGCGGCCGATCGTTTGGAGCAGGGGCGGCGCATGCGGGTCTTGAGTCCCCGCATCGATTGGGCCGCCTTCCTGGAACGCATTGCGGCGGTGCGCGAGCGCGTGCTGATGCTGGATTACGACGGCACGCTGGCGCCGTTCCAGGTCCGTCCCGAGCAAGCGGTGCCGTATCCTGGCGTGGCCGAAGCGCTTGCAAGCCTGATCCGGGACGGCGGCACGCGCATCGTCATCGTCAGCGGGCGCCGTGCGGCGGATGTGGTGCCGCTGCTGCCGCTCAAGCCGCGGCCCGAAATCTGGGGCGCTCACGGCTGGGAGCGGCTGCTGCCGAGCGGCAAGCTCACAACGCAGCAACCGCCGGACGGCATCAAGCGCGCGCTGGAGGAGGCCGAAGAAGCCGTGCGCGAAGTCGTGCGCAGGGGCGGCCGGCTCGAACGCAAGCAGGCGAGCGTCGCACTGCATTGGCGCGGGCTGCCGGGGCTTTCGGTGGTGAAGAACGAGCAGGAGGCGCACGCCGCATGGGTGCCGTTCACGCGCGACGGTACCTTGCAGCTGCTGCCCTTTGACGGCGGCGTTGAGTTGCGTGCTCCGGGGTGCAACAAGCAGCACGCAGTCAAGGCCGTGCTGTCCGAGACGGCGGCGGATAGCGCGATCGCTTACCTCGGCGACGACATCACCGACGAGGACGCTTTCGCGGCAGTGAAGCCGCGCGGACTCGCCGTGCTGGTGCGGTCGGAGCTGCGCGAGACGCAGGCGGACGCATGGCTGCGGCCGCCCGGGGAACTGATCGAGTTTCTTGGGCGCTGGCGTGAAAGCAGCTTGGCAAGACGGTGATGGCGATTCGTTACCGGTGAACTTATAGAAAAGAATATCGTGAACGCTGGAACAACCGGTTCGGGAATGGATCGCGCAACCCGTCGGGACGCGCAGCACGTCACGAGCAAGGGGCCGCGGCTCATCAGCGACCACGATATCTTTTTCTTCAAGGAGGGGACGCATTACCGTTTGTACGACAAGCTGGGCGCCCACATCGTGGCGGTCGACGGGAATCCCGCCGTGCATTTCGCCGTCTGGGCACCCAATGCCGAGGCGGTTTCGGTAATCGGGGATTTTAGTGGCTGGGATTCCGCGCGCCACCCGCTGCGGGTACGTGAGGATGGCTCCGGTATCTGGGAGGGTGTTGTCCAGGGTATTGGCAACGGAGCGCTCTACAAGTACCGTATCCGTTCGAAAGTGAATCGGTACGAGGCCGACAAGGGTGACCCCTTCGCGTTTTGCTGGGAATCGCCGCCCTCTACCGCTTCCAGAGTCTGGAGCCTCGACTACGCGTGGGGCGACTCCCGCTGGATGAGCTCGCGCCGCGCAGCGGCGGCCAGGGACGCGCCGCTGTCGATCTACGAAGTCCATCTGGGCTCGTGGCGCAAGGTCCCGCAGGGCAACCGGCCGCTGACCTACCGCGAACTTGCACAGCCGCTGAGCGACTACGTCGAGCATCTGGGCTTCACCCATGTGGAATTCATGCCCGTCATGGAGCATCCCTTCTACGGTTCGTGGGGCTACCAGGTGACGGGGTATTTCGCGCCGACGGCGCGCTACGGCACGCCGCAAGATCTCATGTACCTGGTGGATCATCTGCACCAGCACGGCATCGGGGTGATCTTCGATTGGGTGCCTTCGCATTTTCCCAACGACGAGCACGGACTCGTATACTACGACGGCACGCACCTTTTCGAGCATGCCGATCCGCGCCAAGGCTATCACCCGGAGTGGAACAGCTGCATCTTCAACTACGGGCGCAACGAAGTGCGGGCATTCCTCATGAGCAGCGCGCTGTTCTGGCTCGACAGGTATCATGCGGACGGGCTGCGCGTCGACGGTGTTGCCTCGATGCTGTACCTCGATTACGCGAGGCAAGAAGGCGAATGGATCCCGAACGAGTACGGGGGGAGGGAGAATCTTCACGCCGTGCGCTTCCTGCGCCGTCTGAACGAGGCTGTTTACCGCGATTTTCCGGACGTGCAGACGATCGCAGAGGAGTCAACTGCGTGGCCGATGGTCTCGCGCCCCACCTCCGTCGGCGGGCTGGGTTTCGGCTACAAGTGGAACATGGGCTGGATGCACGATACGCTGAGGTACATGGCGCAAGACCCGGTCCACCGCAAGCACCATCACGATGAGCTTACCTTCAGCATGTGGTACGCGTACGACGAAAACTTCATTCTGGCGCTTTCGCACGACGAGGTGGTGCACGGCAAGGGCGCACTGATAGGCAAAATGCCCGGCGACGAGTGGCAGAGGTTCGCCAATCTGCGCCTGCTCTACGGTTATATGTGGGCGCATCCCGGCAAGAAGCTGCTTTTCATGGGCGGGGAGTTTGGCCAGTGCCGCGAATGGCAGCATGAGGAAAGCCTCGAGTGGCACGTGCTGGAGTATGACTTTCACCGCGGCGTACAGGCGTGGGTCGCCGACCTCAACCGGACATACCGCGCGCAACCCGCGCTGCACGAGCATGATTTCGAACAGTGCGGCTTCGAATGGGTGGAAGCCCAGGACCGGGACAACAGCGTGTTGAGTTTTCTGCGCTTGGGCCGCACCACCCGCGACGTGATACTCGTCGTCTGCAACTTTACCCCGGTGGCGCGCACGGCCTACCGGCTGGGCGTGCCGCGCGGCGGCTTCTGGCGGGAACTGCTCAACAGCGATGCCGCGGAGTATGGCGGGTCGGGAGTGGGCAATATGGGTGGCGTCGAGGCGGAGCGCGAACCGTATCACGGACGGGAGTGGTCGCTGCGCGTCACTTTGGCCCCGTTTGCGGCGCTGTGGCTGAAAGGCCCGGGCAGCGCCTGACTCGGCATGCACTCGAACACTGGAGGAGCGCCCGTGACGAAAACCTTGGCTGACGACGGCCGGCGCAGAGTCGTCATCGAGTCGGTGGTGCCCGCCGTGGACGCGGGCCGGTTTCCCGTAAAACGCGTCGTCGGCGACCGCGTGATCGTGGAGGCCGACATTTTTGCGGACGGGCACGATACGTTGCGCTGCGTGCTCCAGTATCGCAAGCAAGGCGCACGCGCCTGGGAAGAAACCGGGATGGCGTTTCTCAGCAACGATCGCTGGCGCGGCACGTTTGAGGTTGCGGATCTGGGTTGTTACCAATACACGGTCGCCGCCTGGGTCGACGGTTTCCTGTCGTGGCGCCAGGACCTTGTCAAGCGCAGCGATCCTGCGGACATTGCGCTGGCGCTGAAAGCGGGCGCCAAACTGGTCGAGGCGGCGGCGGCGCGCGCCAAGGGTGCCGACGCGCGGGCGTTGCGCGCGTTCGCCGAGGCCATGTGCACGGACGCCGATCCGGAGGAACGGCGCGGGCTCGCGGCGGGAGACGAACTCCTGGCCCTGATGGCGCGTTTTCCCGACCGCGGCTTCATGGCGTCCTATCCGCTCGAGCTGGAGGTCGTCGTCGATCCGCCGCGCGCGCGCTGCAGCGCGTGGTACGAAATGTTCCCGCGTTCGTGTGCGCAGAAAGCCGGGCGGCACGGCACCTTCCGCGACTGCGAAAAGCGTCTCGACTACGTGGCGGAAATGGGCTTCGATGTCTTGTATTTCCCGCCCGTGCATCCCATCGGAAGCGTCAAGCGCAAGGGCCGCAACAATGCGCTGCGGACGCGGCCGGACGACCCCGGCAGCCCGTGGGCCATCGGCGCCAGGGAGGGCGGGCACAAGGCGGTGCATCCGGCGCTCGGCTCGCTCGAGGATTTCCGAAGATTGGTCGCCGTGGCGCGCGCACGCGGCATCGAGGTCGCGCTCGATATCGCCTTCCAGTGCGCTCCGGATCATCCCTATGTGGACGCTCATCCGGAATGGTTCCGGCGGCGGCCCGACGGCTCGGTTCAATTCGCGGAGAACCCGCCAAAGAAATATGAAGACATCTATCCGTTCAACTTCGATGGCGGGCACTGGGCGGAACTGTGGCAGGAATTGAAGAGCGTATTCGCCTTCTGGGTCGAGCAGGGCGTGACAATCTTTCGTGTCGATAACCCGCACACCAAGCCTTTCGCGTTCTGGCGGTGGTTGATTGCCGATATGAAGAAAGAGCATCCCGAGCTGATCTTCCTATCGGAAGCGTTCACGCGCCCCAAGATCATGCATCGCCTGGCGAAGCTCGGCTTCACGCAGTCTTATACGTATTTTCCCTGGCGCAACACCAAGGGGGAACTGACCGAATACTTCAGCGAACTCGCGCAGAGCGCCTCGCGGGAGTATTTCCGTCCCAACCACTGGGCCAATACGCCCGACATCCTCACCGCGTACCTGCAAAACGGCGGCCGGCCGGCATTCATGGCGCGCCTGGTGCTGGCGGGCACGCTCGGCGCCAGCTACGGCATTTACGGTCCCGCATTCGAACAATGCGAGAACGTTGCACGCGAGTCCGGGGCCGAGGAATATTTCAACTCGGAGAAGTACGAGGTGCGGCACTGGGACCTCGGCAAGGCGGGCAGCCTTGCGCCATTGATCGCGCGGGTCAATCGCGCCCGGCGCGAGAATCCGGCGTTGCAGCAGGACTGGAATCTCCGCTTCGTGCCGACCGACCATCAGGAGGTGATCTGCTACGGCAAGTTCAACGACGAGCGCTCGAACGTGATCCTGGTGGCGGTGAACCTGGACCCGCGCCATACGCACTCCGCCGTCGTCGAGGTGCCGCTCGACGCGTTCGGCATCGATCGCGAACGGCCGTACCAGGTGGAAGACCTCTTGAACGGCGCGAGCTACCTGTGGCAGGGTTCGCGCAACTACGTCGAGCTCGATCCCAATGTTTGTCCGGCACATGTGTTCCGGGTGAGGCGGCAGTTGCGTTCGGAGAAAGACTTTGAATACTTCGCGTGACATGGTTGCCGCGGACACGGCGAATTCCGTCCGCGACGAGCGCCCTGGAGACGATCCGCTCTGGTACAAGGACGCGGTCGTCTACCAGCTGCACGTCAAGGCGTTCTTCGACTCCAACGACGACGGCATCGGCGACTTCCGCGGCCTCGCGTCAAAGCTCGATTACGTCAAGGACCTGGGCGTGAACGCCATCTGGGTGCTGCCGTTCTATCCGTCGCCGCTCAAGGACGACGGCTACGACGTCGCCGACTATCACAACGTGCACCCGCAGTACGGCACCCGCAACGACTTCCGTATCATGATGCGCGAGGCGCACCGCCGGGGACTGAAGGTCATCACCGAGCTGGTGGTCAACCATACCTCCGATCAGCACCCGTGGTTCCAAGCGGCCCGCCGCGCGCCCAAGGGCTCGGCGAAGCGCAATTATTACGTGTGGAGCGACGACCCGAAGAAGTACGCCGGCACGCGCATCATCTTCACCGACGCTGAAACGTCCAACTGGGCGTGGGATCCGGTCGCCAATGCGTACTACTGGCACCGCTTCTTCAGCCATCAGCCGGATCTCAACTTCGACAACCCCAGGGTGCTGAAGGCCGTATTTCGGACCATGCGCTTCTGGCTCGACATGGGCGTAGACGGCTTCCGGCTCGACGCCATTCCCTATCTCTGCGAACGCGAAGGGACCAGCAACGAAAACCTGCCCGCGACGCATGCTGTCATCAAGCAGATCCGCGCCTCGCTCGACGCGCATTACCGCAACCGCCTGCTGCTCGCCGAGGCGAATCAGTGGCCGGAGGACGTGCGCGAATACTTCGGCGACGGCAGCGAATGCCACATGGCGTACCATTTTCCGCTGATGCCGCGCATCTACATGGCGATCGCGCAGGAGGACCGCTATCCGGTGGTCGAGATCATGCAGCAGACGCCCGACATTCCCGAGTCCTGCCAATGGGCGGTCTTCCTGCGCAATCACGACGAGCTCACGCTCGAGATGGTGACCAGCAAGGAGCGCGACTACATGTACCGGATGTACGCCGCGGACCCGCGCGCGCGCATCAACCTGGGCATCCGGCGCCGGCTCGCTTCCCTGATGGAGAACGACCCCGAGCGCATCAAGCTCATGAAAAGCCTGCTGCTGTCGATGCCGGGTTCGCCCATCATCTATTACGGCGACGAGATCGGCATGGGCGACAATATCTTTCTGGGCGACCGCAATGGGGTGCGCACGCCGATGCAATGGAGCCCGGACCGCAACGCCGGCTTCTCGCGCGCCGACCCGCAGCGTCTCTACCTGCCCCCGATCATGGACCCGGTGTACGGCTACGAAGCGGTCAACGTCGAAGCGCAGTTGCGCGACCCCTCTTCGCTGCTCAACTGGATGAAGCGCATGCTCGCCGTGCGCAAAGGCAGCCAGGCGTTCGGTCGCGGGCGGCTCTCCTTTCTCAGGCCGGGCAACCGCAAAATCCTTGCCTACCTGCGCGAATTGGGCGAGGAGGCGATCCTGTGTGTGGCGAACCTGGGGCGCTCCGCGCAGCCGGTCGAACTGGATCTCGGGCGCTTCCGCGGGCGCGTGCCGGTCGAGCTGATAGGGCGTACCGCTTTTCCACCGGTCGGGGCGTTGCCGTACATGCTGACGCTGCCCGCGCACGGCTTTTACTGGTTCCGCCTCGCCGCCGATGTCGAAGTGCCGCACTGGCACGAGGAGCGCCTCTTGCGCGAGGATCTGCCGGTGCTGGTGCTGTTCGACGGCTGGATGAGCTTTTTCCGGGACCGCGTCGTGCCGTGGCGCATCGGCATGGCGGAGAAGGTGCGCGCGCAGCTCGAGGCGGACGCACTGCCGCGCTACCTCGAAACACAACGCTGGTATGCCGCCAAAGGCGAAAAGGTGAAGCGCGCGGCACTGGCCGACCACGTGCTATGGGAGGTTGAACGGCAACGGTGGTTGATTTCCCTGCTCGACGTCGAAGGCGCTCCGGAGTCAACGACGTACTTCCTGCCGCTCGCGCTCGCCTGGGAGGACGGCGAGGAGGAGCGATTACGCAGTCTCGCGCCCGCGACGGTGGCCAAAGTGCGCCAGCAGGCGAACGTCGGCGTGCTGGGCGACGCGTTCGCCGACGAGGCTTTCTGCCGCGCCGTGGTCGAGGCGGTCGGCGCCGGGCGGGAATTCGCCAGCGCGCGTGGAATGCTGCGCTTCCATCCGACGCGCGCCTTCGCCGAAATTGCCGGCAAGGACATCGGCCAGCTGCCGGTGGGCCGTCCGCAGACGCAGAGCAGCAACACCATCGTCACGTTGGGCGAGCGCCTGTTCCTCAAGGGCTACCGTCGGCTGCGGCCCGGGGTAAATCCCGAGCTTGAGGTCGGCCGTTTTCTCACGGAAGCGGCGCGCTTTGCCAATTGCGTGCCGCTGGCGGGCGCCGTCGAGTATATCCGCGCTGACGGCGCGCCGATGACCCTCGCGCTGCTGCAGGCCTACGTCCCGAACCAGGGCGACGGCTGGACTTACACGCTCGACTATCTCGAGCGGTTCCTCGATCGGTGGCGCAACGTGGCCGAGGCGCCCCCCGCGGACGTGCACGGCGGCTACCTTTCACTCATGCATACCCTGGGGACCCGCACGGCCGACCTGCACCGCGCGCTCGCGCTACGCACCGGCGATGCGGCCTTCGACCCTGAGCCGGTTGCCGAGAGCGACCTCGCCGGCTGGAAGAAACGCATGCGCGAGGAGGCGCTCGTCACCCTCGATCTATTGGAGCGGCGTCTGGGCGAGTTGACGCTGCCCCCGCGCACCGACGCGAAGGCACTGATCAGGCAGCGCGAGCAATTGCTGGCACGCATCGACGCCTGCGCCGCGTCGGCGGGCCGGACGCTCAAGATCCGCTATCACGGGGATTATCACCTCGGGCAGGTGCTGCTGACGAAAAACGACTTCCTCATCATCGACTTTGAAGGCGAGCCGGCGCGCACGTTCGCCGAACGGCGCGCCAAACATTCACCGCTGCGCGATTTGGCCGGCATGCTACGCTCGTTCAACTATGCGCATTGGACCGCGCTGCGGGATGCCGTGCAGGCTCACGAGGACACCGCCAGGCTCGCGCCTCTGGCGCGCGCTTGGGAAGAAGAAGTGCGCCACGAGTTTCTCGAGGCCTACGACGAGGCGGCGCGCGGCAGCGGCCTGTACGCTTCCTTCGAGGAGGTGCGCGGGCTGCTCGCGCTGTTTGAGATGGAGAAGGCATTCTACGAGCTGCGTTACGAGATCAACAACCGTCCAGGCTGGGTTGCCATTCCGCTGCAGGGGATCCTCGCCTTGGCCGGCCTGGGCGAGGGCGTAAGAGCGTGAGGGCGGGAGAGCGGGAGGGCGGGAGAGGGTAAGAGCGTGAGGGCGTGAGAGCGGGAGGGCGGGAGAGCGGGGGAAGGAAAGCGAAGTAATCCACTCACGACTTCACGATCTCCCGATCTCACGATTAATAGGGAAAGGAGGATGTCATGGATAGGGTCGACATGTTGCTGGAACCCGCACGGGCATTCCTCGTGCAGGTCGGCCAGTTTCTGCCCAAGCTGGCGCTGGCCGTGGTGGTGCTGATCGCCGGGTGGGTGCTCGCGAAGCTCGCGAGGTTCGCGGTGGAGAAAGGCCTGCGTGCGATCAACTTCAACGTGCTCACTGAGCGGGCGGGGATGGACGGCTTCCTTCAGCAGGGAGGCGTCCAGAGCGACACCACCCAGATCTTCGGCGTTCTGAGCTACTGGCTGGTGATTTTCGCGGCGCTGATCATCGCTTTCAACAGCCTCGGGCTCACCTACATCACCGACGTGCTTGGCAAGGTGGTGCTGTTCGTGCCCAAAGTCTTTGTGGCACTGCTGATCCTCGCTTTCGGCGCCTACTTCGCCCGCTTCGTGGGCACCACCGTGATGACGTATTGCAGAAACATCGGCATCCAGGACGCCGACCTGCTCGGCAAGCTCGCCCAGTACGCGATCGTCACCTTCGTCGTGCTGATCGCGCTCGACCAGGTCAACGTCGGCGGCGAAATCGTCCGGCAGAGTTTCCTCATCATTCTCGCGGGCGTGGTGTTCGCGCTTGCGCTTGCTTTCGGCATCGGCGGCCAGCATTGGGCGGCCGGGCTGCTCGAACGCTGGTGGCCGAAAAACCGGAAAGAGGACAAGTAAATGACGGCTGTGTGGCTCGGTAAGCCTGGACCGCTCGGTGCGACCTGGGACGGGCAGGGCGTGAACTTTGCTCTTTTCTCCGAGCATGCCGAAAAAGTCGAGCTGTGCCTGTTTGATCCAAAGGGACGGCGGGAAACCGAGCGCATCGTGATGCCCGACAGGACCAACCAGGTTTGGCACGGCTACCTGCCGGAGGCGCGCCCAGGGCTTTTGTACGGCTACCGCGTTTACGCACCGTACGCTCCGGAGCGCGGCCACCGCTTCAATCCGCACAAGCTGCTGCTCGATCCCTACGCCAAGGCATTGGCAGGCGCACTAAGGTGGAGCGACGCCCTCTACGGCTATCGCGTCGGCGGTCCGCGAGAAGACCTCTCGTTCGATCGCCGCGACAGTCACGCCGGGATGCCCAAGTCCAAGGTGGTGGACACCGCTTTTACCTGGGGCGACGACCGGCCGCCACGCACGCCGTGGTCCGACACGGTGATTTACGAGCTGCACGTCAAGGGCTTCACGGTCCGCAACCCTGACGTGCCGCCGCAACTGCAAGGCACCTACGCGGCGCTGGGCTGCGCGACAGTCACCGAATATCTGAAGCGGCTCGGGATCACTGCGGTCGAGCTGATGCCGGTGCACTGCTTTGTGGACGACCGGCGTCTGGTGAGCCGGGGGCTGCGCAGTTACTGGGGCTACAACTCGATCGGTTATTTCGCACCGGACATGCGCTACTTGCGGTCAGGGCAGATTGCCGAGTTCAAGACCATGGTGAAGGCGTTACACGCCGCCGGGATCGAGGTGATTATCGATGTGGTTTACAACCACACCGCCGAAGGCGACCACCTCGGCCCGACCCTCTGCTTCCGCGGCATCGACAACGCGGCCTATTACCGGCTCTCTGATGAAAATCCGCGTTATTACAAGGATTACACCGGCTGCGGCAATACGTTGAACATGATGCGCCCGCGCGTGTTGCAGTTGATCATGGACAGCCTGCGCTACTGGGTGCTCGAGATGCACGTTGACGGGTTCCGTTTCGACCTGGCCGCGGCGCTCGCCCGCGAGCTGCACGAGGTGGACCGGCTGGGCGCGTTCTTCGACATCATCCACCAGGATCCGGTGCTCTCCCAGGTCAAGCTCATCGCCGAGCCGTGGGATCTGGGAGAAGGCGGTTACCAGGTCGGGAACTTTCCGGTGGGCTGGACCGAGTGGAACGGGCGCTATCGCGATGCGGTCCGCGCATATTGGAAAGGTGACGGCGGCATGATCGGGGAGCTGGGCTACCGCTTGACCGGTTCGAGCGACCTCTACGCGCACAGCGGCCGCCGCCCCTATGCCAGCATCAACTTCGTGACCTGCCACGACGGCTTCACGCTTCGCGACCTGGTGAGCTACAGCGAGAAGCACAACCAGGCGAATCTTGATGACAACCGCGACGGCGAGAACAACAATTTGAGCTGGAACTGCGGCGTGGAAGGCCCGACGGAAGACCCCGCGGTGCTCGCGTTGCGCAAGCGGCAGAAGCGCAACTTCCTTGCAACGCTGTTGCTTTCGCAGGGTGTGCCCATGCTGCTCGCGGGCGACGAGATCGGGCGCACGCAACTGGGCAACAACAACGCCTATTGCCAGGATAACGAGGTGAGCTGGATCGACTGGGACCAAGATCACGCCGATCGCGACCTGCTCGCCTTCGTGCAGCGCCTCATCGCGTTCCGCCGCCGTCACCCGCTGTTTCGCCGGCGGCGCTTCTTCCAGGGCCGCTTCATTCGCGGCGATGACACCAGGGACGTGATGTGGCTCAATCCCGACGGACGGGAGATGAGCGAGGAGCAATGGCGGCAGTCGTTTGCCCGCTGCCTGGGGGTCCGCCTGTCGGGCCGCGCCATCGATGAGACCGACGAACAAGGCCGGCCTGTGACGGACGACGAATTCCTGTTGGTGCTCAACGCTCATCACGACGACATCGCATTCACGCTTCCGCCGTGCCAGGCGGGCGGAAGCTGGGGCCTGGTTCTCGACACGGCACGCGAAAGCATGAGCGAAGTGCGCACGTATCGGCCCGGAGAAACCTATTCGCTCGCAGGCCGCTCGCTCGCGTTACTCGGAGAAGTCGGCGCCCAGTTATGAAGCGGCGACACCGCATGCCGTTCGGCGCCCAGCTTGACGGCGAGCGCGGCGTCCGGTTTCGGTTATGGGCGCCCGGGGTGCAGGCGGTGGAATTGTGCCTCGAAGGGCCGCAGCCTGCCATGGCGCTGACGATGGCAAGCCGCGGAGAGGGATGGTTCGGGCTCACCACGCGAGCGGCGCTGCCCGGCACGCGCTACCGCTTTCGTGTCGGCGGCGAACATTGCGTGCCGGATCCCGCGTCGCGCTGCAACCCGCAGGATGTGCACGGCGCAAGCGAAGTGATCGATCCGGATGCCTACGCCTGGCGCGACGATGACTGGCTGGGCAGACCGTGGCGTGAGGCGGTGATCTACGAGTTGCACGTGGGAGCGTTCACTCCCGAGGGCACTTTCAAGGCGGCAGCGCGCCGTCTGCCCTATTTGCAGGAGCTGGGTGTAGCCGCCGTCGAGCTCATGCCGGTCGCCGACTTTCCGGGGGCGCGAAATTGGGGGTACGACGGCGTGCTGCCGTTTGCCCCGGACAGCCGCTATGGCCGGCCGGAGGACATGAAACGACTGGTGAATGAGGCGCACCGGCTCGGGCTGATGGTGCTCCTCGACGTCGTCTACAATCATTTCGGGCCGGACGGCAATTACCTGCACGTCTACGCGCGCGGATTCTTCTCGGCTCGCGATCGAACACCGTGGGGCGCAGCGATCGGTTTCGATGCGCCGGGCAGCCGCGTCGTGCGCGATTTCTTCATTCACAATGCGCTTTACTGGCTGGAAGAGTTTCATCTCGACGGGCTGCGGCTGGATGCCGTGGATACGATCGTCGACCATTCCCAACCCCATATCCTGACCGAGCTGGCCGAAGCGGTGCGAGAAGGGCCGGGGCGCACGCGGCACGTGCACCTCGTGCTGGAGAACGACGACAATGCGGCGCGCTACCTGGACCGCGATCCGGATGGCGCGATTCGCTGGTATGACGCGCAGTGGAACGATGACGCGCACCACGCGTTCCACATCCTGCTCACCGGTGAGTCCGACGGCTACTACGCCGATTACGCCGAAGATCCGACGCGGTTTCTTGGGCGCTGTTTCGCGGAGGGTTACGCCTATCAAGGCGAGATCTCGCCGCATCGCGGACACCGGGCGCGCGGAGAGCCAAGCGCGAACCTGCCGCCGGCGGCATTTGTCTTCTTCCTCCAAACCCACGACCAGATCGGCAACCGCGCCAATGGCGAGCGGCTGGTGGCCCTGGCGGATGAGGCCGCGCTGCGCGCGGCCACTGCGGCGTGGCTGCTGGCCCCGGCGCCGCCGATGCTTTTCATGGGCGAGGAGTTCGGCGCGGTGACGCCGTTCCTGTACTTCTGCGACTTTACGGGAGAACTCGCGGCGGCGGTCCGCGACGGCCGGCGCCGCGAGTTCGCACAATTCGAGCGTTTCGCCGACCCCGTGTCGCAGGCGGCGATTCCGGACCCTAACGATCCCGGAACCTTTGGACGGAGCAAGCTCGACTGGGATTGCATCGGCCGCTTGCCGCACGCGCGCTGGCTCGCGTTTTACCGGCGACTGCTCGGGCTGCGCCGGGATTGCGTCGTGCCGCGGCTTGCCGGCATGGGGGGGAACGCCGGACACTTCGAGGTGCTCGCCGCGGGCGCGCTCGGATGCGAATGGCGCCTCGGAGACGGCAGCCAATTGCGCCTCTGGCTCAACCTGTCACCGCAAGAGGTTACGCTCCTCGCGGTGCCAGCCGGCGCGCTGCTTGCCTGCGAACCGGCCGCGGCGGAGGCGGCGCTCGCCGCGCGCCGGCTACCGGCCCGTTCCGCGGCCTGCTATCTTGCGGCGAAAGGACAATGACGTGAACGGTTCCGCGCTCGATCGCCTGTGCGAGCTCGCCGGCATTGCCGCCGAGCACACTGACATCTGGGGCAAGAACCACCGTCCTTCCGACGAGACGCGCATTGCCTTGCTCCGGGCGATGGGCATCGTCGCGGACGCCGCCGGGGTGGAAGCGGCGCTCAAAGGACGCGAAGAACGGCTGTGGCGGCGCGCGCTGCCCCCCGTCGCCGTGCTGCGCGAGGAGGCGCTGCCGTATCGCTGGGAGATCTGTTGCGAGGAACGGCATCGCGGACAGGCGCAACGCTGGAGCCTAACGCTCGAAACGGGGGAAACGCGCACCGGCGAATTCCAGCCCGGCGAATTGCCGCGACTCGCCGAGCACGCGATCGACGGCGTGCGCTATCTCAAGGCGGCGTTCGAATGGCGGGAGCGCCTGCCGCTCGGCTATCACCGCTTTACGCTGCAGCCGCCCGAGGGAGCAGCCCCCTCGTTGCTCACCCTGATCATCGCGCCGGGACGCTGCTATACGCCCGCGGCGCTGCAGGGCGCGGGGCGCGTCTGGGGCCCCGCGCTGCAGCTCTACGCCCTGCGCAGCGGGCGCAACTGGGGCATCGGCGACTTCACCGACCTGCGCAACGCGATCGAGATCGCGGGCCGCGCCGGCGCCGGCATCGTCGGCGTCAATCCGCTGCACGCGCTCTTTCCGCACAATCCCGACCACATCAGCCCCTACAGCCCGTCGAGCCGCGCTTTCCTCAACGTGCTCTATGTCGACGTCGAGGCGGTGCCGGAGTTCGCCGAGTGCGAGATAGGGCGCGCGGCGGCAGCCACGCCCGAGTTCCAGGCGCGGCTGCGCGCGCTGCGGGCCGCGGAGCGGGTGGATTACCGCGGCGTGGCTGACGCAAAGCTGTGGGCGCTGCGCGCTCTTTACGAGCATTTCCGCAAGCGCCACCTCGCAGCGCGCACGGGGCGCGGCGAGGCGTTTCTCTCCTATCAGCGCTCCGGCGCGGAGTCGCTGCTGCGCTTTGCGCTCTTTCAGGCACTGCAGGAGGAGTTCCATGCGCACGACGAGAACGTGTGGGGCTGGCCGGTGTGGCCCGAACCGTACCGCGATCCGGCGTCGCCGCAGGTGCGGGCATTCCTGGACGCAAACCGCGAGCGGGTCGAGTTCTACGCCTGGCTGCAATGGCTTGCCGAGGAACAGCTCGCCGCTTGCGGGCGGCGCTCCTGGGAACTCGGGCTAGGCGTCGGCCTGTATCAGGACCTCGCGGTCTCCGTGGATCGCGCGGGCGCCGAGGCCTGGGCCTGGCAGAGCGCCTATGCCGAAGCCGCGAGCATCGGCTCGCCTCCCGATGATTTCAACATGAGCGGCCAGAACTGGGGCCTGTTGCCGCTCATCCCGGAGGCGCTGGCTGAGTCCGCCTACGCGCCTTTCGTGGCGACGCTGCGCGCCAACATGCGCCACGCGGGCGCACTGCGGTTGGACCACGTGATGGGTCTGATGCGGCTGTTCTGGATACCTCCCGGGGGGAAGCCCGCGGACGGCGCCTACGTTCATTATCGGCTCGCGGACCTGTTCGGAGTGCTCGCGCTGGAGAGCTGGCGAAACCGCTGCCTCGTGATCGGCGAGGACCTCGGCACCGTGCCCGACGCCGTGCGCGATGGGCTCGCGCCCCTCGGCGTGCTGTCGTACCGGCTGCTGCTGTTCGAGCGGGAGCGCGACGGCGGTTTCATGGCGCCGGCGGGGTATCCCGCGCAGGCGCTCGCCGCAGCGAGCACGCACGACCTGCCCACCCTCAAGGGCCTGTGGATTGGGCACGACCTCGACCTGCGCGCGAAGCTCGGGCTCTATCCCTCGGACGAACAGCGGGAGCGGCAGGTGGTGGAGCGCGCGCAGGACCGCGCCCGGCTGCTCATGGCGCTGCGGCGCGAAGGCCTGCTGCCGGCCGGCGCGACGGTCCATCCGGTGTCGGTGCCGGAGATGACCCCGGAACTCGCGCTCGCGATCCACGTCTTTCTCGCGCGCAGCCCGGCGCGCGTCATGATGGTCCAGATGGAGGACGTGCTGGGGCAGCTCGAACAGGTCAACCTGCCCGCGATGAGCGCGGAGTACCCCAACTGGCAGCGCAAGCTGCCGCTCAACCTCGAGGAATGGGCCGCGGACGCGCGGGTGACGGCGCTGGTGGAGGCGTTGCGGCAGGAGCGCGGCACCGGCGCCCGGCCGCGCGTGGCCGCGACCGCGGCGCGGGCTGCCCGCGCCGCGGTAATTCCGCGCGCCACCTACCGCCTGCAGCTCAACCGCGAATTCACCTTTCGTCATGCCGCCGAACTTGCGCCCTATCTCGCCGAACTGGGCGTCTCCCATGTCTACTGCTCGCCGTACTTACGCGCGCGTTCGGGCAGCGCGCACGGCTACGACATCATCGACCACAACGCGCTCAATCCCGAGATCGGCAGCTGGGACGACTTCGAGCACTTCGTGCGCACGCTCCGGGCGCACGGACTGGGGCAGATCTTCGACATGGTTCCCAATCACATGGGCATCACGGGAGCGGACAACGCCTGGTGGATGGACGTGCTCGAAAATGGTGAGGCTTCGGTCTACGCCGGCTTCTTCGACATCGACTGGCAGCCGCTCGACCTGGTGCTGTCGGGCAAGGTGCTGGTGCCCGTGCTCGGCAACCATTATGGCGTCGTGCTCGAGCAGGGAGAGCTCAGACTCGCCTTCGAACCCGAGCGCGGCGCGTTCGGCATCTGCTACCACCAGCACCGGTTCCCCGTCGATCCCGGCGGCTATGGCCGCATACTCGAGCGCGCGCTCAAGCTCGCGCCGCCGCAGGAACTATCGCCGGCCGCGCGCAACGAGTTCGAGAGCCTGATCAGCGCCTTCGGCCACCTGCCGGCGCGCGAGGAGACTGCCGCCGACAAGCGCGCCGAGCGCAACCGTGACAAGGAGGCGCACAAGAAGCGCCTAGCCGCCCTCGTGGCCGGAGAGCCGGCGCTTGCAGCCGGCGTCGAGGCGGCGCTGCGCGCCATCAGCGGCACGACGGAGGGGCGCGCGAACTTCGACGCACTGCACGAGCTGCTGGAGGCGCAGGCCTACCGTCTGGCCTACTGGCGGGTGGCATCCGACCAGATCAACTATCGCCGCTTTTTCGACATCAACGACCTCGCCGCGCTGCGGGTGGAGGACGAAGCGGTGTTCGAGGCCACTCATCGCCTGATTCTCGAGCTGCTGGCGGACGGCCGGGTGGACGGGCTGCGCATCGACCATCCCGACGGGCTCTACGATCCGGTCCAGTACTTCCGCCGGCTGCAGGAGCGCTATGCTCTGGCGGCGACGCTTCCGGAGGCGTCGCGCGACTGGCCGCTCTATCTGCTCGCCGAAAAGATCACCGCCGGGCACGAGCGGTTGCCGGAGAGCTGGCCGATCTATGGCACGACCGGTTACCGCTTCGCAAACGTCGTAAACGGGCTCTTTGTCGACACGGGCGCGAAACGAAAAATGGGCCGGACCTATCGCGCGTTCGCGGGGCCGATCCCGGAATTCGGCGAAGTGGCGTATCACGCGAAACACCTGATCATGCGCACGGGGCTGGCGAGTGAGCTCGCCGTACTTGCGAACCGTCTCGCCCGCATTGCCCAGGAGGACCGGCGCACGCGCGATTTCACACTGAACTCGCTGCGGCTGGCGTTGAGCGAAGTGGTCGCCTGCTTTCCGGTGTATCGGACCTACATCGACGAACGGGTGGGTGCGGACGACAGGCGCCACATCGAGTGGGCCGTGGCGCAGGCGAAGAGCAGGAGCCAGGCCGCCGATATCACGATCTATGACTTCGTGCAGTCGGCGCTGCTCGGGCAGCCGGTCGAAGGCAGCGGCGCCGCGCTCGGACGGGTCACGCGCGAGTTCGCGATGAAGTTTCAGCAGTTCACCGGCCCGGTCGCCGCGAAGGGCGCGGAGGACACGGCGTTCTACCGCTATCACCAGCTGGCATCGCTGAACGAAGTGGGCGGCGATCCCGACTGTTTCGGCTTCACAATCTCGTCCTTTCACGGGGCGAACCGGGACCGCGCGAAGAACTGGCCGCACACCCTGCTCGCGACGTCCACCCACGACAACAAGCGCGCGGAAGACGTGCGCGCGCGAATCAACGTGCTATCCGAAATGCCCGCGGCCTGGCGGCTCGAGGTCAGGCGCTGGGGCCGGCTCAACCGCAGCCGGAAGCGCCAGGTGGAGGGTACCGAGGCGCCGTCGCGCAACGACGAATACCTGCTCTACCAGACGCTGGTGGGCACCTGGCCGCTGCCGGAGCCGGACATAGCGGGACGTGCGCGTTACTGCGAGCGCATCGAAGCCTACATGCTCAAGGCCGCGCGCGAAGCCAAGCAGCATACCTCCTGGATCAACCGCAATGAGGACTACGAGACCGCGCTGGTGGATTTCGTGCGGGGCCTGCTGCGAACGGCGGCGTCCGCGCCGTTTATCGCGCGGCTCAACTCGTTCGCCACGCAGGCCGCGCGAATCGGGTGGATCAACGGCCTGTCGCAACTCGCAGTCAAGATCACGGCGCCCGGCGTACCCGACTTTTACCAGGGAAGCGAACTGTGGGCGCTCGACCTTGTCGATCCCGACAACCGCAGGCCGGTCGACTACCAGTGGCGGCGTTCGCTGCTGGACGGGCTGAAGGCGCAGTTCGACTGCCCGCCGGCCGAACGGGCGGAGCGCGCACAGGCGCTGCTGGAGAACATGCCTGACGGGCGGGTCAAGCTCTACGTCACCTGGCGGGGCCTCGGCGCGCGGCGCGAGACGCGGGCACTTTTCGACGAGGGCGACTACGTGCCCCTCAAGACATCGGGCGACCACGCGGAACGCTTGTGCGCGTTCGCGCGCGTCCACGGCGCGAACGCCTCGATCACGCTGGCGCCGCGGCTGATCGCGGGTCTCGCCACCGGCGATGCCCCGCCACTTGGCGAAGCGGCGTGGAAGGACACGCGCGTCGAGCTGCCCGCGAGCATCGCAGGCCGCTATCACAACGTCTTTACCGCGGAAAGCGTGACGTCGAATGAGGCTTGCGAGCTGACGGTGGCTGAAGCCCTGGCGAATTTTCCCGTTGCGATGCTGCTGCGCCGCGAACCTGGCGCCGCATGAGCGCGTGATGCGTTCTTTGCGCTGCACAAGATTACGGAAACTTATTTTTCTCCCGTGTGTCGTATTGGCATAAGTTCTTCCGCGGCGCAAGTTTTTCGAGGGGCGCGGACTGAGCATTAAGAAAAGCCGCGCGCACCGCGGCGACAAGTGCTGGCACGGTGGCCGGTGCGGTTCGACAACTCAACAAACACGTGACCGGATCCATGACCATTTTCCGTTTACAAGCCTGCGGCGGCCGCATGAATTCGAAGGAACGCGCGCGCGCGCCGGGCGCAGGAAACCGGGCATGCAGGTATTGAGCCCGGGACTCAATCTGTCCGATTTCCTCGAGCGCATCCCGATCGTGAAGGAGCGGGTGCTGATGCTCGATTATAACGGCACGCTGGCGCCATTCCAGGTTCGGCTGGAGCGCGCATCGCCCTATCCCGGCGTGACGGAGGCGCTCAGGGATCTGATGGATGCCGGCGGCACGCGCGTGGTCATCGTGAGCGGCCGGCGCGCCGAGGATCTCGTCCCGCTGCTAGCGCTCGTGAAGCACCCCGAAATCTGGGGCGGCCACGGATGGGAACGCTTGCTGCCCGACGGCAGGCTCAGAGTTCAGGAGCCGTCACCCGCTGAAATGCGGGTCCTGGAGCAAGCCATGCAGATGGCGCAGGAATTGCTTCGCGCGGGCGCGAGAGTCGAGCGCAAGCCGGGGAGCATTGCTTTACACTGGCGGGGGCTGCCCGCGCTTGCGGTCGCCAGAATCCAGGAGCGCGCACGGGCCAGTTGGTCCACTCTTGCCCAGGGCGACGCGCTCGATCTTCTGGCGTTCGACGGCGGCATCGAGTTGCGGGCGAAGGGATGCAACAAGCAGCACGCGATCAAGGCCGTTCTGTCGGAAACGGGGCCGGACAGCGCGATAGCTTATCTCGGTGATGACATCACCGACGAGGATGCCTTCGTCGCGGTCAAGCCGCGGGGCGTGGCGGTGCTGGTCCGGCCGCAGTTTCGTGAAACCGCGGCTGACGTCTGGATTCGTCCGCCGCGCGAACTGCTGGCGTTCGTGCGGCACTGGCGGGTGAAAGGGAGCAAATCGTGAAGCTTCTCTACGAGGCGTGGCGCGCGAACGACCTTTACGACTGGACGATCGCCGCTGCCATCGTGGCCGGCGTCGCGGTCGCCATACTCGTGATCGAGTATGTGGCCCTGCGCGTGGTGACGGTGCTGTCCCGGCGCACCGCGACGCCCATCGTCGATGTCCTCGCGCAGGCGATCACAGCAACCAAGGCTTGGCTGCTGTTCCCGGTGGCGATTTATGCCGGCGCCTCAGCGGTCGATCTGCCGCGCAAGCTAGAGCAGCTGGTGGACACGGTCGTGGTGGTGGCGCTCATGGTGCAGGCCGCGTTGTGGGCGAACCGCTTCATTCGGAGCAGCTTCGAGCGGCAGATCGCGAGGCGGCGCGGGGTGGACGGGGGGGCCGTCACCACGCTCTCGCTGCTCGGTGTCGCCGCGCGTGTGTCGATATGGATGCTTACGGGTCTGCTTGTACTCAATCACCTCAAGTTCGACATCACCGCCCTCATTGCGGGATTGGGGATCGGCGGAGTGGCGGTGGCGCTGGCCGTGCAGAATATCCTCGGCGATCTTTTCGCCTCATTGTCGATCGCGCTCGACAAGCCGTTTGTGGTCGGTGATTTCGTGGTGGTTGGCGAGTTGCGCGGCACCGTCGAGCGGATCGGTTTGAAGACCACGCACGTGCGCAGCCTTGACGGCGAGTTGATCGTGTTCTCGAACGCCGACCTGCTGAAAAGCCACATCCGGAACTTCAAGCGCATGCAGGAGCGCCGCATCGCGTTCCCCGTGGGCGTCACTTACCAGACGCCGCTCGAGAAGCTTGAGCGCATACCGGCGATCCTGCGCGAGGCCGTGGAACACCGGGACAGGACGCGCTTTGACCGGGCGCACTTCAAGGCTTATGGCGACTTCGCCCTGCAGTTCGAGGTGGTCTATTACGTGCTGAGTCCGGAATTCAACGTGTATATGGATGTGCAGCAGGCGATCAACGTGGAGATTTACCGGCGCTTTGGCGAAGAGGGCATCGAGTTCGCCTATCCGACGCAGACCGTGTTCGTGCAGAGCGCCGCGGCCCCGGCCGCCTCAGCGGCGGGAGGATAAAACATGGGAGCGCGCGCCCGGCAACGCCTCGTCGTGGTATCGAACCGCCTGCCGTTCGTGTTCAAGCGCGGCCCGGGCGGGCGCTGGCGCACCGAACGCGGTTCGGGCGGGTTGGTTTCAGCGCTGCTGCCCGTGTTGCGCGACCGCGGCGGTTCGTGGATCGGCTGGCCGGGCACCGCGGAAACCGGGCCTGACTTGGACGCGGCGGTGGCCGCCGCCGGCGGCGACGTCGGGTTCGCGCTCAGACCGGTGACCCTGGATGCCCGGCAAGTCGGCGATTACTATTACGGTTTCTCCAACGAGATCATCTGGCCGCTGTTCCACGATCTGCAGTCGCTGTGCAACTTTGAGCCCGCCTACTGGGGCGCCTACAAGGAGGTAAACCGCAAGTACGCCAAAGCCGCGCTCGCCGCGAGCAGGGCGGGGGATTTCATCTGGGTGCACGATTACCACCTGATGAACGTGGCCGCGGAACTGCGTGCGCTCGGCTGCCGGGCCCGAGTCGGTTTTTTTCTGCACATTCCGTTCCCGTCGCCCGACATCTACTTCAATCTGCCGTGGCGGCTGACGCTGCTGCACGCACTGCTGCAGTACGACCTGGTCGGATTTCAGACACTGCGCGATCGCCGCAACTTCATCCAGTGTCTGAGGCTGCTGATGGACGATGTCTCGGTCCAGGGCAAGGGGCAGGTGGTGTCGGTCACCGCCGGCCGCCGCACCATGCGCATCGGCAACTTCCCGATCAGCATCGATTACAATGCGTTCATGCGCCAGGCGGCGGCTGACGAAGTGGCGCAGCGTGCGCAGGAACTGCATCGGATGCTGCCCAAACGCAAGCTCATCCTCGGCGTCGACCGGCTCGACTACACCAAGGGCATTCCTCATCGCCTGAAGGCGTTCCGCACGGCGCTCGAGCGCTATCCGAAGCTGCGCGAGCGCATCTCGCTGATCCAGGTCGTGGTGCCGAGCCGCGTCGACATTCCGCAATACCGCGAGCTCAAGTCCAGGATCGAACAGCTGGTGGGCGAGATCAACGGGAATTTTGTGCGGCCCGGCGGCTGGGTGCCGGTATGGTACGTGTTCGGCAGCTTGAGCCGCACCGATCTGCTCGCCTACTACCGCGCCGCCGACATCGCGCTCATTACGCCGTTCAAGGACGGCATGAACCTGGTGGCCAAGGAGTATTGTGCGTGCAGCATCGAGGAGGAATGCGTGCTGATCCTGTCCGAGTTCGCGGGCGCGGCGGCACAGCTGCAGCGCGGCGCGCTGCTGGTCAATCCCTACGACATCGAGGGCGTCGCTGATACCATCCACCGGGCGTTCACGATGAGCGATGAAGAGCGGCGCTCGCGCATGCGGCGGCTGCGGCGTTCGATCCGCGACAGCGATATCTTCTGGTGGGTGGACAGTTTCCTGCGGGCGGCGATCGCCAAGGACCTGAGTGCGTTCCCGCTGCCTGAGAAGCACGTCTCCGAAGCGGTGGCCGACTACGTCCCGATCTGATCGGTCTGCTTCTGAATTCGCTGCGGCGCAACTGCGGGTTTGCCCGCCACCTCAATTGCCGAGTGTATGCCGTTATTCGCCGGCATCTATTTCGCGCCCGTCCGCTTTCCCGAATAATCCGGATCAAATGTTCTTGTCCGCAGTGAGCGCGAACCGCACCAGTTCGGCGACATTGCGCGCACCGAGCTTGGTCATCAGGCTCGCCTTGTGCACCTCGACCGTGCGCGGGCTGATTACGAGAACGCGGGCGATTTCCTTGGCATGCAGGCCTTTCCCGACCAGATCCAGAACTTCCCGCTCGCGGCGCGTGATCTTGGCGAGCTTCGCAGCCTCGTCGCTGTCGGTGGCAGCGTGCTGAATCCGCCCCAACTCCTTTTTCAAGCCTTTCTCGATCGCCGCTCGCAGATCCGCCTCATCAAAGGGCTTCTCAAGAAAATCCACGGCTTCCAATTGGAATGCCGCTCGCGCCGACGACACGTCTCCGTGCGCGGTAATGATCAAAAACGGCATGCGGCTGCCGCGGGCGCGCAGTTCATCCTGCATCTCGAGGCCGCTCTTGCCGGGCAGCTTGAGGTCGGCTATTACACATCCGCTCCATTGATCCTGGTACGCGGCGAGGAACGTCTCCGCGCCGTCGAAGCACGCGGTGCGGTAACCCAGCAGCCCCAGCATTAACGATAGCGAGTCGCGCATGGACGCATCGTCGTCCACGATGTAGATGGTGCAGCCATGATCCGTCGCGTCACTCATCCGCAGCTTCGGTCGGTAACACAAGGTCGAATTCGCCGTGCCGGCTGTCGGTCGCAGCCAGAGAGCCGCCGTGCGCTTCAGCTATGGCGCGACAGATGGACAGGCCGATTCCCATGCCGGTTGCCTTATTGGTGGAAAAAGGCTCGAACAGGCGTTGCCGCGTCAAGGGCGACACACCTTCTCCAGTATCCGCGATGCGAAATACGATGCGCCGTTCTTTCAGCATGCGGGTCGATACGGTAACCCCTTTTTTTCCCGGCGGCAGGCCCGCCACGGCCTCGAATGCGTTGGCAATCAGATTGCGCAGCACCAGCTCGATCTGCACCCGATCCACCAGCAGCGTTCGCGTGCCATCGTCACCGTCCACCCGGAACGTCACATCCCCGGACGGGTTGAGCTTCTCCGCGACGGCGCGCGTGCTCTCCAATAGTTTACCGACTTTGACCGGTTCGAGCCGCAGCGTCCCTGCGCGAAAGAAGTCCCGCAGCCGTCCCACCACCTCGGCGGCCCGCCTTGATTCCTGAATCATTTTCCCGATCGTGGCGTTCAGCTCGGAATGGGGGACAGCGTCCTCGCCTCGGCGCAGCATGATCTGGCAGGCGCTGCCGTAGTTGTGCAGTGCGGCAAGCGGCTGGTTGATTTCGTGGGCGATCGCGCCCGCCATTTCGCCGGCGGCCGCCAGCCGCAGCGAGCGCTTGAGATCTTCTACCGCCCGCGCCCGCTCGTCCACGATGATTCCCAGAGCCAGACCCGTGAGTGTAAGCGCGGATACCAGTGCCTGCAGTTCCACGACGGCAAGGGATTGCAGGGCCCCAACCTGGGCACCCAGCACCACGCCAACCTGAACCACGCCCGAGGCCGCTGCGGCGCCGCTCAGGCCGCTGCGCGAGGCGATCCAGATCAGGGGCAGGAACAGGAGATAAAAGTACTGCTGCGGTTCGCCGCCGCTTTGGAACATGAAGAAAACCAGTCCGACCAAGGTGACGAACTGCAGCGCGGTTTCCGGTTTGCGCCAGGACTGGATCAGGTGTTGGCGCCCCGCGGGATCCGCCGCAACCATGAGCAGCGGCGCGGTGACGAGCACCCCGACCGTATCGCCCAGCCAGAACTGAAATGCTCCGGCGATAAACGAGCCTCCAACGCGAAAGCCCGCGGCCCAGAGTACTCCCACGTAGAAAGCGCCGATGATCGCAGAGCCCACTGCCGTGACCGCGATAAAGATCCACAGTTGCCGCGTATCGTGCAGTCTGCCGTAGAACTGGAAGCGTAACCTGAGCGCCGCAGCGATCCCGGTGTAGCCTGCGGCGAGGACCAGCGAGGTCACGATCGAAAGCTGCAAGCCGCCCGGCGCATCGCGAATCAGCACATCGCCAACGAGGATCGCTGCGAATACAACCGGTGCATAACGCAGCCCGCCGAGCAGCATCCAGACGATGCTCAATGCCGGCGGTGGATTCCAGGGCGTAATGTTGAACGGGCCGAGCGGGTAAATGGAGCTCGCCCAGTCGAGGGCCACATAACACGCGCCGAACAACACCGCGTCCCTCGCGTGAGCCGCGAGCGAACGGCGCGCACCGATTACCCGGAAATCAGCCAACGTAAACGCGCTCCACAATGCACGGTCTGGCGTGTCCAATCGCCTATTCGGCGGGCGGCAAGTACGTAATTCTCCTTACGTCAACTTTCGAATACCCGCTGCGCGGCACCGGCGCTATTATGCGCTCCTAAGGAGTGCACAGCCCGCGCATGCGGAATTGTGGCACTTCGTGGGCGAAGTGAAAATTGCCATGGTGATTTCCGCGAACCGGCCGATCATAAACCCGTTGTCCGATCTCGTTGGCGCCGGATGCGGGGCGCCACGGTGACAGAGATGCTTGATCTCGAAGCGTGGGTCGCGTGGATCCGCTCGCTGGATACGGGATGGCTCTTTCTGCTGATCCTGCTGTTCGTGGTCGCGGTCGTGGTGCTGTGGAGCAGCGGCCTCAAATCGGACAAAACCAGGGAGTCGAAGTATGACTGATCGAGATCGTGAATGGTACCACGCACGCGTGATCTCGATACGTGAAAGCCGCAATCAGCGCATGCCACAACCAGACCGGAAGGAGAGAACAATGAAACGCTCACTGATTCGTGCCGCATCGCTTGTGATTCTCTCTGGGATGCTCGCGGCGCCGGCGCTGCATGCCGAGTATCCGGAGAAGCCGGTGCGCCTGATTGTGCCGTTCAGCCCCGGCGGTGGAACGGACATCCAGGGGCGGCTACTCGCTGAAAAAATGCGCCAGAGCACCGGGCAGACATTCATCGTGGATAATCGTACCGGAGCGGGCGGATTGATCGGCGGTCAGATCGCCGCCGACTCGGATCCTGATGGGTACACGATCCTGTTCACGACCGCGTCCCTGGCGGTCAATGTGACTCTTTATAGCAAGCGCATGAAATTTAGCGCCACCCGAGACCTGGTCCCTATCACCTGGGTTTCTTCCGCACCGCTCGTGTTGGTGGTCCATCCCAGCGTGCCGGCGAAGAACGTGAAGGAACTGATCGCCCTGGCCAAGAAGCAACCGGGGGGCCTGACCGCGGGAGTCAATTCGGTGGGCACCACGAGTCACCTTTCCGCAGAGATGCTGAAACAGATGGCCAAACTGGACTTCGTCATCGTGCCATTCAGAGGCGGCGGGCCTTCGGCGATGGCCCTGGTTACGGGCGAGATTGACGTCCTTTTTGGGACCGCACCGGCAGCCATGCCGCACATCAAGTCGGGCAGAATAAGAGCGCTGGCCGTGACCACGCCGAAACGGGCTTCCGTGTTCCCGGATCTGCCGACCATGAATTCGATTTATCCCGGATTCGAATCGGACAACTGGTACGCGATGTTCTTCCCGAAGGGCGTATCGAAGGACAAGGTGGCGAAAATCAACGCCGAGGTTGCCAAGGCGCTGAAGGATAAGGACATCGCCGACTTCTATGCGAGAGAAGGTGTGGATCCCGTGGCGAGTTCTCCCGAAGAACTCGGTGCGTTGATGAAGCGCGAGATCGCGAAGTATGCGGGGATCATCAAGCGCGGCAACATCCGGCTGTAGCAGGCCATGGAGCAGCGATCGGCGGCCGCTTTGAACGGAAGACGTGATTTGGCATCGCGACTCAATGGCGGAGATTTTTCGAAAGATCATGTCAAGCGAGGACGCGGAAGAAAGCATATCCACGGTGGATAACCAATAGGACGAGGAGGCGCTAAACCATGACACTGTTCTATCGTATTACCGTTTCGATTTTCGCTCTTGCGCTTCATTTCCCGGCGACCGCCGTCGCGCAAGCCTATCCCGAGAAACCGGTACGCGTCATCGTCGTGTTCCCGCCAGGGGGCTCCAACGACGTGGTGGCTCGCATCGTTTTTCAGAAGATGTCGGAGATGCTGGGCGAACAGTTCGTGATCGACAACCGTGGGGGCGCCGCCGGAGCGATCGGTTCCGAAGTGGTGGCGAACAGCCCCGCCGACGGCTATACGCTCATGGTGCAGTCGGCCACCCACGTCGCCAATCCGCACGTCTACAAGAAGCTGCCGTATGACCCGCAGCGCGACTTGCAGCCGATCACGCAGCTCACCGTCGGCGGCAATGTTGTGGTTGTGCATCCTTCGGTTCCGGCCAAGTCGATAAAAGAATTCATTGCCCTCGCAAAGTCCAGGCCGGGAGAGCTCAATTACGCTACGGCCGGCGCCGGCAATCTGCTGGGCATCGCGAATTTCAAGATAATGACCGGTATCGATATGGTTCCCATCGCGTACAAGGGAACGGGACAGGCGGTAATCTCCCTTATTTCCGGGGAAGTGGGATTTTTTTCATGAACCCGCTGGTCGCCATACCGCACGTCAAATCGGGCAAGCTGCGCGCGCTGGCCGTGACCTCCACCACGCGCAACCCGGCCCTGCCCAACACGCCGACCGTCGCCGAATCAGGAGTGCCCGGCTTCAAGAACATTACGTGGCATAGCATTCTCGTGCCCGCCAGGACGCCCAAGCCCATCGTGACGCGGCTGAACGGCGAATTGGTCAAAATAGTGAACCTGCCCGACGTGAAAGAACGTTTTCGGGAGCAGGGGCTCACCCCTGTCGGCTCGGCGCCGGAGCAAATGAGCGCGCTGATCAAGGAAGAATCGATCGAGTACGCGAAATTGGTCAAGCAGATCGGCTACCAGCCGCAGTGAACGGTCTACCGCCAGGGATGCGGGCACATCGCTCACCTGTACGGCCGCACCGACGTCTGACTGTGGCACGAGGCGCCCGCTCCGCCCTCCAGGAATTTCGACGATGCTGTGGTTCAGGTGTTCCTGGCCGACCTCGGACGCGGGAAGCGAAACCAACGAAACACCCCGCCGCGGCGGGGTGTTTCAAGAGGCTCGCAACGTGGTGTCTTGCTGGCTGTAGCGAATTTCTTCGCTGCACACCGCTCGTCGATAAGCGCTGTCAGTCCTGGCAGAACTTCGTGACGGGCACCGGATCCTTATCGTCCTTGCCTTCCCAGAACATGAGCTTCGAATCGACGCCTTTGCTCACCAGATAGTCCTTAACCACCTTGGCGCGATCCTCATCGAGGCTGTTCTTCCCATCGGCGGCTTCAATGCGGTCGATGTGCCCTGCGATGATGACCGAACCGACAGTGGTCGGCCGCTTATCCCGACCGGCTCCCTCCGCCAATGTCTTCACCAACTTGTCCAACTCAGCCTTGCCACCATCCTTGAGCACCGTCCCGCCGGGGTCCCACGCGCTATTGCCTTGCACAAGCACGCGCATTTGGGCCACCTCACGGCCGGGCTTTCCGGGTTGTGCCCCCGGCTTGGGCTTGGGCGGCGGCTTGACCTTGGTGCCACCGACTTCGACCGTGACCCGGCGATTCGGCTGCAAGCACTCAACCAGCTCCGGGCTCCCACCAATGGTGGCGCATCCCGACAGCAACGCCGCCGCCACGGCACATGCCAATGCTGACTTCTTCATTTGGACAACCTCCTCTAATGTTTTTTTGGAAGACTACGACGCACTCTGCGTGCGTCGCCGTTTCGATTTTACGGCGCAACGCGATGCAACAGCAAGTCACAGTTGTGAAAGTGCTGCTCACGAACGAGATGAAGCGCCAGATGAGGAGCGAAGGCCTGGAACCGGCCGCCGCCCCCTACTGACGACTGTCAGACGCGACGTGGAGAGGTGGAGGAGTGTGATCAAGGCCGCCCGGATCAAGCGCGCAGGCTGAACCGGTTTCCGGAGCCATCTTGCTGGCGCGCTCTTCACGCGCATGGCGGGCACCAACGTGTCGGGCCTCACCGCCAACTGGCAGGGTCTCCACTCCGGGCACGTTCGACCATCGCGGTACGTGGAATTGCGTACGCATGCCGACGAATTTTTTTCGCTGCATGGACTGGTCATACTCCGTCCTACCTATACGCCCTCAGGTATTTCATGTTACGTGATTGATTTTAAATGATGAAGTTTTGATTGCTTTCGGGCGATTTGCGGCCTTGATCCGATTGCTTCGCAAATCCAGGATGGCTGAATTCTCCGATCCAGTCGCGCGCCCGCTGTCGTTCAGCAAGAACCTTCCATCAAACGGATATAAACCGCGAAGACGCCAATACCACAATAAGTAGACAAACGTACCAGAATTCAAAGCGGGAACCATCGCTCATCGCGTTCCATTAAGACACTTGGAGGAACCCATGTTTTCGAGACTGAGCCGTGCGCTGATTGCATCCATCACGGTTCTGTTGCCGGCTGCTGTGCTGGCGCAGACGTATCCCACCAAGCCGATTCGCCTGATCGTTCCATTCGCGCCAGGGGGCACCAACGACATCCTGGCGCGCATGGTTGCGACGCACCTGAGCCAGACGCTGGGAGAGAACATGATCGTGGACAATCGTCCTGGCTTCCAAGGGATTATCGGCACGGACCTCGCTGTAAAAGCGGCGCCAGACGGTTACACGCTGCTCATGGTGTCCTGGGCTTACACTATGAACCCCGTGTTGGTAAAGCTGCCCTACGATCCACACAAGGCGCTGGAATTTGTCGCCAAGATCGGAGCGAGCTTTCTTGTGTTGAGCGTCGGACCATCGCTGCCGGTCAACTCGGTCAAAGATCTGCTGGCCATAGCGAGAGACAAGCCCGGCGAGATCGTGTTGTCGAGTTCGGGGGGCTTCATGCACTTCGCCACGGTGCTGTTCACGAGTCTCTCGAAACAAAAATTCAACATCGTTCTCTACAAGGGCGGGTTCCCTGCCATGATGGACGTCATCGGGGGGCAGACCCACGCAACCTTCGCCGTGAGCGTGCCTGCGCTCCCCCACCTGCGTTCGGGCAAGCTCAAGGGCATTGCGGTCGGCACCCTGAAGCGGGCTGAGTTGCTACCGGATCTTCCGACGCTCGATGAGGCGGGAATCAAGGGGTACGATGCCTCGAACTGGTATGCCATCGCAACTGCGTCCGGCACGCCGCGGGCGATCGTGATGAAACTGCACGACGAGATCGCCCGCTTCCTCACATCACCCGAGATGCAGAAACAGATGACCGCCATGGGTGCCGTGATCGACCTCAAGACGCCTGATGAGATGCGCAAGATCATCCCGGTCGAGATCGCTAAGTGGGCCAAGGTCGCCATCGACGCTGGTATGCCGCGGGCCGATAAGTAGGTCAAAGGGGGACGCACACGGAAGGCTGTGCGCGCCCCGCGCGTGACTTGGTACGCCCGGGACTTCATGATTTGCCGCGATGTCCGCGCCGGCGTCCTGCGCCATCGTGCTGGCTGCCAACGCTGGGGCGCAGACCGCTTCGACAAGCTCAGGGCACGCTTGGCCCGCGCGCCCTATCCGCCTTATCGTGCCGTTCCCGCCAGGCGGCGCGACTGACGCGAACGCGAGGGCGCTGGCGAAAGAGGTGGAAAGCCTGCTCGGTCAGTCGCTGGTCATCGATAACCGTGGCGGGGCCAACGGCATTATCGGCGCGGAGATCGTCGCCAGGGCCGTGCCTGACGGCTACACCTTGCTGCACACCTCGGTTGCATTCGCGATCAACCCGAGTACCCACAAGAAGCTGCCTTTCAGTGTAAGCCGGCATTTTGCGCCGATCACGAACCCCGTCGTGGGACAGGGCTCTCTCTTAGCCGTCAATCCGTCAGTGCCGGCGCATTCCAGATGGACACCGGCTGGCATGCCTGGTTCGCACCCGCGAAAACCCCCGACAAGATCATCACCCGGATTTGCAGCGCGATACACAAAGCGCTTCAGTTGCCCGAGTTGCGCGAGTTTTATCTGGTGTCCGGCTACCAACCCACGGCGGATCCGCCAGCCCGGTTTCAGCAAAGTTTTCAAGCCGACCTCAAACGCTGGGGCGAGCTCGTGCGGCTGGCCAAAATCGTGCCTAAATGACACGCGACATGTGTTTCACGCAAGCCGGCGCCGCGCTCCTGGCCCCAAGCGCGGAGCCGTTGACCAGCACTCCCGCGGAGTTCGCGGCGCTCATCGCGAAGGACTGGCCGCCCGAAGCTGCGCCGGCAATGCACCTATCCGCTCACCGGCAAAGGGGGCGTCAGCGACGTCGTGACCGACCTCGCGCTGCTGCGCTGGGATAAGGATCGGTTCATCCTCGACGAAGTGGCGCCGGGGTTCACTCCCCGCGAGGTGCTCGAACTGACCGAGATGCAGATCACTGCGGCGCCGGACGTGAAAATAATGGAGTAAAAGGGCCGCCAGGCGATGCTGCGGGCGAGCGGGCCGCTCTAGTTGAACGGCCAGGGCATGTCGACGAGAACCTGCAGGATTCCCTCCGGGTAGTCGAGCACCAGGACGCGGGACAGCAGGCTGAGCGCCAATACCGCGCCCGACGCCGCCAGCGCAGCCTTGGGCCACGCCACCCGCGCCTTCACCCGCAGGAAAACGCTGATGTAGACGAATACGCCCAGCACGAAACCTAACACGGCGGCCGCCCCGAGCAGGCCGAGTAACCAGCCCTGGTAGTGCCACACCGAGTGCACCGGCCGTTCGTCGGCGGACCATTCGCGCTCGCTGTCGTGCAGCACGTACGACGGCCGGTTGCGCAAGACCCACGCGAATACCGCCACCAGCAGGGCGAGCGTGATCAGCGCCACGGACAGCGGAAAGACCCGGGCGAGAAAGGTGAGATGGGTCATCTCGTAGATCGCGTACACGACGCACGCGGTGATCAGGCCCAGGAAAATCAACTGCGGCGTTCGGGCAACGGGGGCGTGCGGCCCGTCCGGCGTCAACGGCCCCCGGGACCGTTTGAAGGTCACGGCGAGAATGATGGAAACGACGATCAGGGCGAGCATGACCTGCACGCCGGTGCGTTCCAGGAAACTCATGCCGTAGACCTGCACGGATTGGTAGACTGCGGCGTCGAGGCGAGTCGACAGCACGAAGCCGATCAGCAGCGCCGGCGGCGACCAACCGAAGCGTTTCATGTACACGCCGAGCGCCCCGAGCATCGTTCCGATGGACGAGCAACGCACGACCAGCCATAGGTGCCGCAGCGTTTCCGCGAAGCCGCGCAGCGTGCCGGACCCGAGTTTCTGGGTCGAGGAGATCGTCACGCGCTTGCGCAGGATATCCACGACCTCCGGGATCGCGAACATGGCAAGGCCGACGATGACCACCGAAATGCCGTCGCTCAGGTTCACGGTGTCGAATGTAAGCCGGTCGTCACCGGTGGCGGGCGCCGCGCCAATGGTTCCGAGCAGCAACCCGACGCCGCAGGTCGCGAGGCCCTTCAACGCGCTGGCTCCAGTCAACATGCCGACCATGGACAGCGCGAGAATGATCAGCATCAGTTGCTCGCCGAAACCGACGCCCAGGATAATCGGCCGCGCGAAGTGGATCGCGAGCGTCAGGACCAGCGCCCCGAACAAGCCGCCCAGCATGGAAGCGGAGAACGCGGCGCCGAGGGCTCGCGCCGCCTCGCCGCGTTTCGCCAGGGGAAAACCATCGATGATGGTAGCCTGCGAGGACGAGCTCCCGGGTATCCCCATGAGCACAGCCGGGAAAGTATCCGCGGTGTTGTTGACGGCCATCAAGCCCGCCATCATCGCCAGCACCGGGATCGGATCCTTGCCGAAGACGAACGGCAGGAGCAGGGACAACATCGCGGTTCCGCCGAGGCCGGGCAGGATCCCGACGACCATGCCAAGCAGCACTCCCATGCACAGGAAGAGGAAGTGCCGGACATCGAACAGCGACACGAGCGCCGCGAGAATGATATCTGGCATGGGCCTGCCCGGTTGGAACGCGCGCTATCGTGGCCGCCGGGGCACTGTACTCCTGCAACCGGGCCGTGCGCGACGCGGCTTCAAGATTCGAGGAAAGTGCGCCGGGACAAGATCCGACGCGCGCTCAGAGCGTCACGTCATGCTTGGTCTTGAGAAAGTTCTTGAGCCATTCCCAGACCTCGGGCGAGAGCGTGGTCGCCGAGTTCATGATCGGGCGGGCCGACTCCCCGATAAACTGCGGATAGCCCTCGATGACCTTCGCTGCGCTCGCTTCGAACTCGGGATCGTCGAGCGTCTTGCGTACCGCGGTGCGCCATGCTTCCATGATCGGCTGCGGCGTGCCGGCCGGCAGCAGGATCGACTTGTTGGCCATGACCCCCATCTGGAGGGTCGCCTTCCATGCCTCGTACGCCGGGCCCGAGGGCTTCTTGCCGTGCATGATCTCGTACACTTCCGCGAAGTTCGGCAGGTCCTTGAAGTTCGGGTCGCGCACGACGTTGCCCTTGTCGTCCAGGACACCGAGGCTGAACAGCGGCACCGCCTTGCCTGCCTTGACGAGCTGCGACGCGTTCTTCAGGAAAGCCGGCGTCGTATCGTAATTGATGTTGAACTCGCCGCGCTCGAACGCGAGGCGCACGGGGCCGCGGGCGATTCCCCAGACGTATTTCACGTTCAGGCCGAGTAGCTCGAAGAGCGTGGTCACCCGCATCTCGGCTCCGGTCGGGCCGCCGCCGCCGAACGTCAGCGCCTGGCCCCTGAGCTTGGCGATATCCTTGGCTGACTTTACCCCGAGCGCGGGCGACACGTAGACGACCGTGCCCTGCGGCGACAGGAGCAGAGGCTGCGTCTTGTTGAGCTCGAGCTCGAACTTGGACCGCTGGAATACGAAATTCATGACCGTGGACGACGAACAAACGAGCACGTGCAGCCCGTCCGGCTTGGCGCGGGCGTTGAACTGGTTCGCGCCCGTGATCGAGCCGCCGCCGGGCACGTTGCGTATGATGATGGTCGGATTCCCGGGCAGGTGCTTTTCAAGAAACGGCGCGAGCGCGCGGCTATAGACGTCGCTCCCGCCGCCCGGCGGGAAGGGCACGACGAATTCGATGCGCTTGCCCGCGAAATCGACTTTCTGCGCCGCCGCTTCCGCCACCGGCAAGCCGGCGAAGCAGGCAAACACACCAAGGAACAAGGCGCTTTTCGCTGAGATATGCAGCTTCATGGGTTCCTCCTCGTTTGTTCAAGTCAATCCTGCCTTCAGGCGGCCATCGACATCCTGAAGCTGGCGTAGCTAGCCCCAACCCCGAGGGCGCCGGAACTCATGACGTTAGCCAACCGGCAGCTTTTCCACGTCCAGGAGATCCTGGATGACCCTACTGGAACTCAGCGTGCCGCCGTCCGTCAGATCAACGCCCGCTAAAACTATCTTCACTGGGTCTTGATGCCGACGTCTTTGATTATCTTCGCCCAGAACGCGTTTTGTTCCTGCATGAAGGAGGCGAAATCTTCCAGCGAGTCGCTGGTGATCTGCTGGGCACTCACCTTCTCGTAGCGCGCACCGACCCACGGGTCGTGAACCACCTTTTTCACGACGTCAACCAACTTGCCTATGATCGGTTTCGGCGTTCCCTTGGGCACGAAGATCCCCTGCCAGGAACCCAGGCTCAGCTCCGGGAACCCCGACTCGACCATGGTCGGGACATCCGGCAGAGCGGGGATTCTCCGTCTTGAGACCACGGCGAGGATCTTGATTTTTCCCGAACCGGCAAACGGTACGAGTGACGCCGTCGTCACCATCGTGGCCGCGACTTCTCCTGAGATTGTCGCCACCGTAGAAGCACCCGCGCCGCCTTTGTAGGGAACATGCAAGAGCTTGATTCCGGCCTTCTTCATGAAAAATTCGAACGCCATCCGCTGGGCGCTGCCGTACCCCGCGGAGCCGTAAGAGAGCTTGCCAGAGTTGTCCTTCGCATAAGCGATGAACTCCTTGAGGTTCCCGACCGGGAGACCGCCATGCACACCCAGCGCACCGGGGACATCGACCACCAGCGTGAGGCCGACAAAATCACGCAGTACCCGCACCGGGAAATTGGGAAACATGCTCGGGTTGATTCCCATGGAGCTGACATTGCCAAGCAAAAATGTGTAGCCATCGGGTGTTGCATCGGCCGCGGCTTTGACCCCGATGTTTCCCGAGGCGCCAGCACGGTTGTCAACCACCACCTGCTGGCCAAGCGCCTCGCTGAGTTTGGGCTGAAGGATGCGACCGATGAAGTCGGAGGCGCCACCGGGCGCATAAGGGATGATCATTCGCAGCGGTCGGCTGGGATATTCCTCGATCGACTCGCTGGGCTGCGCGTGCGCCGTCGCGACACTTGCGAGAGCAAAGACGGCAAGGCCGCGCAAAATCGTTATGAACTTCATGCTATGTTCTCCTCGATGATGGCGACACTGGCGCGGCAGCGCCTGTGCCAGGATCGGGTGTAAACCGACGACCGGCCAATGGCTCCGTCAGATCATCCCGATCACCTTCATAAGCTTGCCGTACCGGTCATAGTCGGACTTCAGCCCCGATCGCTCCAACATCCGCCAGGGGTCGCTCCCGCCATGTGTCGAACCGGCGGCCGGCCGGCAAAATGCGCCGGCCGGCTGACGCGCCGCTTCCTCCTCCTCGGAGCCAGAACTTGGATGGCCAAAGCGAGTATGGCCAGTTCATGCGGCGAAAGAAATCCGTCGGCATGCGTACGCAATTCCACGTACTGCGATGGTGGAACATGCCCGGAATTGAGACCCTGCCGGAATTTGGCGTACGGGAGCGTGCTAGTATGAGCGCACGCGAGGCGTGCGTGCCCATGAATCCACTCAATTATCTGCCGTCGTTCCCGCTGCCGCCCAACCCGGTGCTGCTTTTCGGGCTGCTGCTGCTCGCGGGGTTTGCCGGCGGCGAAGTGGTGCACCGCGTGCTGCGGCTGCCGCGCATCGTGGGCTACGTGCTCATCGGCCTCGCACTCGGGGTGAGCGGATTCGGCGTACTCGGCGACAAGCTCGTGCGCGAAGCGCAGGTGTTCGTGGACATCGCGCTGGGGCTGATTCTGTTCGAACTCGGGCGGCGGCTCGACTTCGACTGGTTGCGGCGTGACCGCTGGTTCGCCGCCACCGCGGTCGCGGAGAGCGCCCTGTCTTTCGGTTGCATCTACCTGGCGTTGGTCTATTTCGACATTCGGCCGCTGTACGCGGCGGTGGCGGCGGCGATCGGCGTTTCCACCTCGCCCGCCGTGGTCATGCTGGTGGCGCAGGAACTGCGCGCGGAGGGCCAGGTCACGGAGCGGGCGTTGAACCTGGTTGCGATCAACAGCGTGGTCGCTTTCGTGCTCACGACGATGCTGCTGTCGTGGATTCACCACGAGTACAGCGCCGGCTGGGTCACCATGCTCTCGCACCCGGTCTACCTGCTGGCGGGGTCGCTGCTGCTCGGCTATGTCGTGAGCTGGGCGGCGATCCTGCTCGGGCGCTGGCTGGGCAAGCGTGAGGAACTGCACTTCGTGATGCTGCTTGCGCTGATCGTGTTCGCGGTGGGTTTCGCGAGCGCGCTCAAGCTCTCGGTGTTGCTGGCCCTGCTTGCCTTTGGCGTGATGGTCAAGAACATGGACGAGAACCACGACCTGATGCAGGTTGAGATCATCAAGATCGGCCAGATGTTCTTCGTGGTGCTGTTCGTGGTGACCGGCGCCACGCTGCGGACGAGCGACCTGATTACGGGCGGCGCGATCGCGGTCGTCTACATCCTGGCGCGCTTCATTGGAAAATCGGTCGGGGTGCTGAGCCTCGCCTATTTCAGCGGCATTCGTCCGGGCAGCGGCGGCCTGCTCGCCATCGCATTGACGCCGATGTCGGGACTGGCGATCGTAATGGTGCGCAGCACGATGGAGCTCTATCCGGAGTTCGGCGCCGAGCTCGCGGCAATCGTGCTGGCGGCGGCCCTGATACTGGAGCTGGTCGGGCCGATTGCGGTGCAGTTCGCCCTGAAGAGGGCCGGAGAAGCCGGGGAGGAACGGGCATGACGGATGAACCGCTCGACTTCAAGCCTTCTTCCGGATTCTCGATGGGGGTCGAGCTTGAACTGCAGATCCTCAATTCGCGTGACTACAACCTGGCGCGCGATGCCGCCGACCTTATCGGACAGCTCGAGAAAACGCCTCATCCCGGAGCGGTCAAACCCGAAATCACCGAAAGCATGATCGAGATCAATACCTCGATCCATCGCGAATACGGCGCGCTGGCGGAGGAGCTCAAGCGCATTCGCGACGCCGTGGCGCAGGCCGCGGCGCGAATGAATCTGCGCATCGCTGGCGGTGGATCGCACCCGTTCCACAAGTGGACCGACCGTCGCATCTACCCGACCGAACGCTTCAAGCATCTGCTTGAGCTCTACGGTTATCTCGCCAAGCAGTTCACGATCTTCGGCCAGCACGTGCACGTCGGCGTGCCGAACGGCGACGAGGCGCTTTATCTGACGCACATCCTGTCGCGCTACGTGCCGCACTTCATTGCGCTGTCGGCGTCTTCGCCGTTCCAGCAGGGCGAGGACACCTCGTACCAGTCGTCGCGGCTCAACACGGTGAGCGCGTTTCCGCTCTCGGGCCAGGTGCCGTTCGTGCATTCCTGGAGCGAGTTCCTCGAGTATTTCAACAAGATGCGCGGGTTCGGCATCGTCGAAAGCATGAAGGATTTTTACTGGGACATCCGGCCCAAGCCGGAGTATGGCACGGTGGAAATCCGCGTATTCGACACCCCGCTCACGGTCGAACGCGCGGCAGTGCTCGCGGCGTACATGCAGTCGCTGGCTCGATACATCCTGACCGAGCGCCCGCTCGCGCCCTCGCGCGACGTCTATGCGCTGTATAATTACAACCGCTTCCAGGCCTGCCGCTACGGGCTCGCCGGCCAGTTGGTCGACGCTTACAGCCGACGGCGCGTGGTCATCCGGGAAGATATACTCGACATGATCCGCGTCATCGCGCGGCACGCGGGCGAGCTTGGCGCCGCCGCCGCACTGGAGCAACTCGCCGCCGGTGTCGCGGCCGACGGCAGCGACGCCCGCTGGCTGCGCGAATCCTATCGCAGCCATGGGTCGCTCAACGACGTAGCGCGGATGCAGAGCGAATTGTGGATGGGGAGCGCCTTGGTAAGCGCCTGAGACCATGCCTGACAACGCACTCTCGAACGCGCCGGAAATGATTAAACCGCTCAAGATCGGCTTGTCGCCGCGCTTCCTGCGCAACGTTCCGCCGGCGCTCGGCTTCAAGGGCAAGACGCTGCAATATCTCGAGCAGTCGGTTGCGCACTGGCTGATGACGGCTGACGCGCTGGTGTTCATGATTCCGTCGATCGAAGGCGGGGGGCTGATACGTCGCGGCAACATCCGCCTCGCCGACTATGTCGCGGAACTCGACGGACTGGTGCTGCAGGGCGGCGCCGACGTGAGTCCCCTCACCTACGGCGAGACGCCGCTCAAGGCCGCTTGGGCAGGCGACCGCATCCGCGACATGTACGAGATCGACCTGTTGCAGGAATTCGTGTCCGCCGGCAAGCCCGTGCTCGGCATCTGCCGCGGTTTGCAGCTCATCAACGTGGCTTTTGGCGGCACGCTCTATCAGGACATCGCTTCGCAGCAGGACCGTACCGCCGGTCACTACAATCCGAACGCCTACGATCAGCACTTCCATGCAATCACCCTGGTTGCGGGCTCGAAGCTGGCGGCGCTCTATCCGAATCTGGGCCGCGTGCGCGTCAACAGCATCCACCACCAGGCGGTGAAGGCGCTGGGCAAGGACCTGGTGGTTGAAGCGTTGTCCGTGCCCGACGCTATCATCGAGGCGATCCGCTGGAACGGACCGGGCTATCTCGTGGGCGTCCAATGGCATCCGGAGTTTCACGATCCGGCGAATCCGGAACTGCTCGACGTCGGTCCGCTGCTGCGGGAATTCCTCAGTGAAGCAGCGAAAACGCGTTCATCCGCCATGCAACAGGCCACCGTCCAGCTTGTCTAATTCATCAAATCGAGCCGCATTGACCCCTGTGAGCGTCTTCCGCACATTCCTCCCGCGTACCGCGCCGCGCCGCGCGGGCCTGGCACGCCGAGTAATTGCAGCAGCCTGCATGGTTTCCGCATTGGGGCCGGGCGCGGCTGCGGTTCGCGCGGCGCCCGCGCCGGTCGTGGTGTTGACGCTGGAGGGTGCGGTGAGCCCGGCGACCGCCGATTACATGGTGCGCGGCATCCGCAAAGCCGCCGACCAGGGCGCATCAGTGGTGGTGCTGCAGATCGATACGCCGGGCGGCCTCGATACCTCGATGCGCAGCGTGATCAAGGAAATCCTCGCCTCGCCGGTGCCGGTGGCGGTGTTCGTGGGCCCGAGCGGCGCGCGCGCCGCGAGCGCCGGTACTTACATCCTTTATGCCAGTCACATAGCGGCAATGGCGCCGGGAACCAATCTCGGCGCCGCCACGCCGGTTCAGATCGGCATGCCGGGGGGAGAACCCGACAAGAAGCCGGAGGGCAAGGCGAAAGAAGATGACAAAAAAGGCAAGGGCAAAAAAGCGAAGGATGAAGTAGAGCCCGACGCCGCACCCAAGGACACCATGACCCGGAAGCAGATACACGATGCCGCGGCCTATATCCGAAGTCTCGCGCAGCTCAGAGGCCGCAACGCCGAGTGGGGCCAACAGGCCGTGCGCGAGGCAGTGAGTCTGTCGTCGGAAGAAGCGAAGCGGATCAATGTGATCGACATCGTGGCGCAAGACGTCAAGGACCTGCTCAAGCAACTGCATGGCAGGAAAGTTACGGTGCAGGGCGTCACGCGCACGCTCGAAACCGAAGGCGCTGCGATAACGGCGATTGAACCCGATTGGCGCACCCGGCTGCTGGCGGTGATCACCGATCCCAGCGTCGCGCTGATCCTGATGATGCTCGGCATCTACGGCCTGCTGTTCGAATTCTCCAATCCGGGTTTCGTGCTGCCGGGCGTGGCGGGCGCGATCTGCCTGCTGCTCGCGCTGTTCGCCTTCCAGCTGCTGCCGATCAATTACGCCGGCTTGGCGCTCATCGTGGTGGGGATGGCATTCATCGTGGCCGAGGCGTTTATGCCCAGTTTCGGCTCGCTCGGCATCGGCGGCACGATTGCCATCGTCATCGGCTCGGTGATCCTGATCGATCCCGAAGCAGCCCCCGGCTACTCGATTCCACTGCCGTTCATCGCGACGCTGGCGGCGGTGAGTGCGGCGATCGTATTTTTCACCGTGACGATGGCGCTGCAAGCGCGCAAGCGGCCGGTGGTGAGCGGCCGCGAGGACATCGTTGGCGCCCGCGGTGAAGCGCTCGAGGATTTCGCGGACGAAGGCTGGGTGCGGGTGCACAGCGAGAACTGGCGCGCCCGCAGCGCCACGCCGCTCAGCCGCGGGCAGCGCG